>Ga0209671_1001594_pt1 | contig 19303 bp, 9 predicted proteins | sample WorMetHERISLAND2_2_FD_187401 | JGI IMG/M metagenome (GOLD analysis project Ga0209671, IMG submission 187401) | Marine gutless worms symbiont microbial communities from Max Planck institute for Marine Microbiology, Germany - Olavius geniculatus... | ecosystem: Host-associated > Annelida >...
GTTCCCACTGCATCCAACGTCTGCTTCTGCACTACCTGGGTGAAGCAGATAAAGCATAATGCATGTTAAAATGAATAGAAAAACGTCAATAAATTTCATCTATCCAGATCTGTTACAAGGTTTGACTGTCATGCAGCAGTGTCTCTACCAGATGACGTTCAGGAATGTTTATGAATTCAAGAAGCGACTGGTAAAGCCTGGATTGGTCTGGAGCAGAAAATTATCAATACTGCTCTCAATAAATGGACAAAGCATGTTCATGCCTGTGTTTGCATAATGGGCAAACATTGCAAGTAATTTTACTGTAGACAATTGAAAAATGGACAACTGTATAAAATGTCAGCCAAAGTGTCAGAAATATGAACAAAATGTATTTTTATTTGTTATGTTGATTAAGTAATCATACCACAATAGATAAGTAAGCAATATTTCGTTGGTTCTGTTTTCCCCAGGAAGTGCAAAAACAGACAATGGGTGGGGTGGAAACTGAAAAAATATTTGATGGCTAGCTGTCACAGGAGTATTTGTACCAAAAATTATTTAAATCCAATATTCCTTCTTAAATTTACAATTGAAAATGTTCGGGATGTTTTTTGGACACAGTGTAGAAACTACGTTTACCTTTTATGCACCAACTTTCACTTCGTCTGGGTACTAAATGCAGTATCAGTGCACACATCAAGAATATATTTAATAATGATGTCATATGAACCTACAGCAACTAAAGAGGTGGGTGTTTGCAGGCCTGAAAAACGTACAACAGCCTTGCAGTTCATCTGAAACAAACCGACATTGACTTTGAACAGTTTAAGCAGCTGATGGATACATTTTCACCATGATACTGAGATCACAACACACTGTGAATAACTGTTGAATCTATGCATAGATTTGTTTTACACATATTACCTAATGAATCAATTAAGGTTAATCCACAATCCACAATTCAACAAATTACACACAAAAATACTTAACACGAAGGTTATTAAAATGGTTTACCCAGGGTTGATTATTGGCACAAATGGTACTACAAACTAATGGATAAGCTGGCCAAAAAATTCTGCTTGGATTATGTACATAAAAATTATGAAATAGTATCGCAGTAATACATAATGGACTGATATAATTTAGACTGAAATCCATCACTTTTGCTCCAGTCTGCAATCATTCATAGCATGAAATGTAGTTAAAACTTCCACTCACGCATAGAAAATGTTCATTCTAACAGCCAACGAAACCACTGATACAGAAACTGAAGGCCACAACAAAATGATTCGACTGCCAAGCCGACAGCAAACAACAAACGAAGACCACAGACGATCGACCAACGGCATAAAGAAAGCTCCAAGGAACGATGGACACGGTCTTAATCAAAGTCGCTCTTTCTTCCTAACGGCACGCTTGCTCTGGTGACATGAAATAATGTCGACAGCTTGTGGTCGTCGTTCTTCAATGAACCGTTCCAACGACGACTTCACGTCATTCACTTGATCGACGTAGTGACTACACCGCTGGATGTTACCCTACACATATCAATAACATCAACAGTACATCAGCACACAGTCAACAAAAACAGAAATCTCTAGATATATCAAATGAAATATTTATCACCACCAAGTGAACAAAGTGAATGGCAAAAATAATGTTTTCATAAGGGGTATGCACTTTCTGAATTTATGCACATTAGCCATAAATGCATGTGATTGTTTGCCAAAGCCCAAACAAAGAGCGCACTGGTTTTCTGTGTATGTTAGCTAAGCCACAACCCGAGATCTTTACATCTGGAGTGCACACACAGTAAACAAACTGACAAACTTTTATATAATTCGATGAAACAAGCCAAGAATATCACATAATGGACACCACCAATTTTCCACTGTAGCCTACTCACACTACCCGCAAGCATCATCCATCCAATCAGCTCAATTTAACTGCTTGTGAATATCATGTCATCTAGATATGCATAGACGTCTAACCGAATACGTATCACAAATAAGTAGTGCAAACATGTGTGCTTCAATTAGTTGAATGCATCTCATGCCACCACACTATAAGCATACAACTGCCGCACTTGTTATTCATGACATGCATTCAGCTGGACAACAGTCAATTCAATGAAATTACGACAAGCAATAATACCTCAACAAGCTCGCTGATGATGCGGGTGTTGTCATCATCACGCGACGTGGATGTATGTCTCACAGACAACTTCTGTGCGGAGAAAATTTCACGCAATGCAGACACTTCCTCCAATGAAGCACGTTCTGCTTCAGCCTGACGTGGGACAAACATCAGAAACTTTTACAACCTTTGAATAAACTCAAGGACTGAAACAGTAACCAGTAAACTATATAAATATAGCTAATTACAACTTGTGTACCAATTTCTGGATGTTCCAGCAACCACTACTGCCTCTCATTGGAACAATCTCTTTGCTGCTAGATGTCACTATGCTACACATCATGCATCTGTGACAAAGTGTTCATCTAGCACCTAATATCAATAGTTTCAAGGAAAGCAGCAGCAGCTGCTGCCAAAACGTGAAGAAATTATTAAATAAATATTGTAACTTGATATATTTATGTACGGTAGCTTATTGACCCTTATACTCCCGGCTTCTACAGCTGCATAGCATAATAAAAAACTCATTGCTGTAAATAATTTATGAATGCACTATAGGGACTACACAATACACTGTATCAAATAGTCAACACCATTGTGGTTTTTATTCAACCAGCTACTTTTGTGATCACTGCATGTGAGGCAGGGTACCAAAATTTTGCTGCTGCTGCTGCACATCAGATGCCCTTTCTGTCCTACAAACCGACAGTGTTAAAGTACAAAAAAAGACACATATATTCTGTTAAATGTTAAAAGTTGCCATTTCTCGTAGTAAAAATCCATCATATGCACAGTACAGATCTTAAAAGTTATTACACTATATTACCATAGTTTGTAATATATGTCAACTAAAATAACAAATTGCAGGTGCAGAAAAAGAGCAAAAAGAAGAGTTAATAAAAATAAGTCACACGATTCATTCATACACAGCAGAAAAGCAGGCTAAAAATATTAGCCACTGGAAACAGTACTGTTGCAGCGTGGACAATATGTGCACAAGAACAGTGACATATTAGTAGAGTACGTACGAGAGCATCGAACTCTGCAGCAAACAGCTGGAGCTTCCACCCACTGGATCGCCGACCGACTCCCTTCTGATTAGCAAGCTCATTCACCGTTGGCCTTCGATCATCTGCAATAGTACAATTATTTACAATGAGACACCTTGTAGGACAGGATTCTGCTGAACTGCTATGCGCGATAAAAAAACAACTGGAGATGGTTGCCATCGACTCTGCTTGCTGTTTAACACAAAGCAAACAAGTAATTTAAGCAAAGCTCATGTGATGCACAATAGCAGCAGTCCTGCCACTTTGGCAATCGGTGTAGAAGTACATCAATAAAATATTAATGCATCTTGAAAGAGTACTTAAATTTGAGGCCTCCGTACAAAAGACTCCTTGAATTTAAGAGATCGAAACTAAGATTCTTAAAAATGTACGTTCTATGCTCAAAATGTCATACGCAGGTTGTCCAGGTCCATCTCCAGCCATTTCGGCACAATTCGCTCTTAAAATGTGTGTCGCAGCCGGAAATCGCAAAAAAAAAATCACTAAAAACCTCTATTTTAAAGGTTCAAGGTCATCAACGTTGACAGCAATAAAAAAGCTTGTCACTATTGCTTGTTATGATAAGCAGCATGTATGTACCTATCTGCAATCATTTTCACGCTACACGAGACAACAGCGGTAAAACAACCACTTTCTATGAGGGTAGCAATCTTTGACGCCCGCATGCACAGGCCTCCTTAAACATAGGGGTTGGGACTTGAACTGCTAAAATCTACGTTTAATGCTAAAAATTTCATATGCAGTTTGTCTTGGTCTACCTCCAGCCATCTCGTCGCAATTCAGTGTTGAAATGTGCGCTGCATCCGAAAATTACGAAAAATTTACTAAAACCCCCTTTTTGGGGGTTCAAGTTGCTCAAGGTCATCGATGTTAATAAATCTAAAAAGCCTCTTACCAGTGCTTGTTATGATAAACAGCATGTCTGTACCTATCTACAACAGTTTTTACACTATACGAGCCAATAACTACAAAATAACGTCTTTTTAGGGGATACCCTCTTTGACGCCCTCATTCGAGGGAAACCCCCACAAACAGGAGCACGAAATTTTGTCACGAAAAACTAGAGACCTTGAGAAAGCCCATGGTAAAGATTTTGTGATTTTAGCTTGAACCGTTTTGATACAGTGCCAGGGCGTGACGGCCGGACAGGCGGACAAACGCCCAGACGATGGCTAAGACGCACTAAGCATTCTGCTATCGCTCGTAAAAAATAAGACTATAAACTTGCAGAGAAAGTGTGTTTTATTGGCATCGCATGAGATGTTTTATGGGCGTTTTATTCTATTTTATCTTAATGCACATGTGGGAGTGGCCTAAGATGAGTAATAAGGCAATTTCAGTATTACGCAATAAGAGCAATACGGCAAGTCTGGTTGTCAGTTTGCTACACTCGATATGTAACTGAACACTGAACGATGAACAAAAAATGCAACTCAGCTGATTACTGCAATGGCAGCATATATACTGCTAAAAATAAAGCACAACAAAAGTCACTGTCATAAGAAATGCATTCTCTATTTTTTCCATCACAAAGCCCCTAAGTCAATACATTTTCAAACAACTAGGTTTAGTATTACAAGAATGCAAGTCTGTAATCGGAAACTCAAACTGTGGCAGGTAGCAGATAGGTAAAGGTGACTGTTTCGAGCCAATGCAGCTGCAACAGGGAAACAGTTACCAAAAGAAGAGCAGACAACGTTAATATGACAGATTTTTTTTTGGACACATCAAGTGAACAAAAGAGTGTGTAGTGTGTATGCCTTTTGGTTTGAAGTCGGCGTAACTCTGAAAGTGATTGCTGCGTGGTTTCCAGGTACAGTTATATGAGCCGGCAATGGGTACAGCACGTGAGGACATGGGCGGTGGGTCTAGCGTGAATCTTACACCCTCCTCATCGATATATTCATGTTCCAGTGGCAACACTGCACAACATACAGCACCAATGTACACTGTGTCTCAAAAAAATGCAACTTTTAGTTTCTAAATAACAGCATGAAATATAGGCCACAGTTAATAAATTCTGGCATGCAACATCATGGAAAAACTTGATGTAAATGACTTTAGTTTTGCCCACCTCACAAAAATACTGCTGCTGCATTACCTTGTGAAATGCCAAAGTCAAAAACTAGTGGCATATTTTTTGAGACAGGGTGTATATTCAACATTGTGGGAAAAAAGAGAGCGACAAAATATGTGGTCTGAGGAGGGGCTTGCGATTCTAGGGACGGGGAGTCTCTGGTGTCCTCCACCCAAACTCTGATAGTCATTCCCATGTCTTTAAATGCCTATGACAGCACATATGCCAAAACATATATTGATATTATTCACTCATCAACCGTGGGCTGGAATAATGCCGCATTCAAAATGCACATGCAAATGAACTGCAGTCACAAAATGTATTAAACACAAAACTTATTACACAGCTAAATTGAGCTAAATGTACACTACACAGTGCACACACACAGAGCTAATGTAAACTCTGCCATCCATATTCACTTTGACACAACCCAACCAAATCTAAGACAAATGAGTTGTTTGACCAATCTGTGTACTTCCCTCACTTTCTATGTCCTAGATGTCCCCAATATGATATATACACAGTGTTTCATAAAAAGGCACCCCTTTTCTTTCTTTCATAATTCACTCAAATGATAATCAATTTACACAAAATTTTTACCAGTTATAAATGAAGAAATTCTAATTCAAAATATTTTGACAAAATATGGTGGTTGGTTAAATATTCTTTGCCGGCTTGTGTAAACTGATTATCATTTGAGTGAATTATGAAAGAAAGAAAAAAGGCACCTTTTTTATGAAGCACCGTGTATATGCAGTCTTCATCACATATGTAACCTAACCTGATACTTGAACTATACCAAAGACTCAAGCAGGCCAATAAATCAGTAGCTGGCTGATAACTAGGTAATGTATTCATACTGTTAAGAGAGACTGCTGGAATTTACCATTATGTTTCCTGCTGGGTGGCAACTCAGACTCTGTTGTACGTAATGCAACCGATATCCACTGCTTCTGTTTGTCTACTATATCTTCTTCCATCGAAAATTCACCACACACTTCCTCATTTGCACGTCTACAAATGTCAAAAGCCATTCAATCATATAAATGTACAAAACATCAGTTTATACACTGGTTAACGGCAACATTTAAAAACTCGCACATCAAAAACAGCAAAAATTACAAAAGCTGATATTGTCCGCATCATACTGACTGTGTGTCAATGAGCTGCTGAATAATATCAACCATACCTTAGAACCAAAAATTATGACTCTATTTGTACACAGCCGGAGTTATGACCGTTTAAATAATTGGTTAATTTTTCCCATAAGTGCCACTGTAATTTTTTGGAATTTTAAAAAATAAATATGCTAAATATTAATTTCAAACTTTTTAACCCTCAAAAAGCACATCCTTGCGCGAAACCAAATTGTTTGAGCCATTGCATGCAAAAATCCGCCGAAGGGTCTGACATGCAGGGGAGTTTCTGAAAAAAGTATATATAAATAAAAATCTTTGCATATATTTCACCCACTTGCAGAGAAGCCAGACTTGGAGGGATTTGCATAAAATTTTGCAATACGGGTCCCCTTGCTGAAATAAACAACGGTGCCAAATTTTATCTCATTCTGTGGGGCGTCAAATTTTTGGCTTTCCCATAGGAAAGAAAAGTCGCCATTAACACAGGGCTTTTCAGCCTGTGACAAAAACATCATTTACTGCTAACATGATTTTAAATAACAGCAGTAAGAAAAACGTCACAAAAGATAACAGAAATCAAAATTGATTACCTATGTGCCTTTGAACACAAGTAATTTCTGCTAATTTATATAAAAAAGTGCGCAGACTTCACAGAAAATCAAACACAAAGCTCAGTAAAAGTTGACCCAAGGAACAACTTACACAAGTAACACATCCTCCATGTTAAGGTAGCAAAGCTACTCAACAACTCTAACTACCTTCAACTGCATCTACAATTATAATCACGATACAGATAATCTCCAATCTCTCCACACAGTGGGAGTGCAGACGAGATAATTGAACATTCACTTCAGTCACGCCCAAAATGGGCAGCAAAACATTAGAGTTACCCTGGTGACTTCACTGGCATTACAGATGTGTTCCAGGATAACGAGAAGCTGATGGAATTCCTAACCTTTTCAGACGCTACACAATAGGCTAGTCTAGGCTAGTCTTGACAACACCAACTAGCTACTACTTACAAGCTTTGCTTTCTTGGCTTTTTACGTGGTGAAGACCGGTAACTGTCACCATGGCCGCTGTCAGATCTCACACCTGTTGATCACACAACACAACTGCATTGCACTGTTAACTAGAGGAAATGACCTGCTAATAAAAAGCTGTGCAGATGGGCGAGTTTAGACGACAATGTGATTGGAATGAAAAATTTAACTGCGCAAGTTAGCTCAACCAGATGACCAACACAAGAACACTACACGACTGAAAACTGACTTCTTAAATAATTAAAATGCAACCTGACAACTTAATAATATTTTTATCTATATTTTCAAACTTATCAAGAAATATTAAAAATTCAGAACTCATAAATCTAAATTCAAGCACCTCCCAGGATGCTGTACAAACAACATTTGTAGATAAGCATGCAATTTCTGATCACAACTCTAGCAGTAACTAGTCCGATGTAACTAGTCCGTTAGTCCGATGGCCTAAAACAGCATACTGGAGAAAATTTTCTCTTGAGGCAAATACTCCAACGAAACCTGTCAGAGTGGTGACTGCAAAGTTTCAAATAGGTAACATTACTACTAATGGTATGACTGACAGAATCAATGACTGACTTGAATGATCATCTTTGCCGAAGCCGGTGGACTGCAGTGTTGTAGCAGTACATGGTGAACTCTCAACAGATGATGCTGTGTCGGTTGAGGATCGACTGTTCTCCCGTGATCCATCACTGCATACACGAAAAATCATGTCAGTGGCAAAAAAAGAAGTGTAACACATACACACAATACACAATACATGCTTTACATCGATCAAGCAATCCAAAGTTTTCTAGATGATTAATAGCCTCAACCATTGGTTGTCTTGTCGAACACATAAACACTTTTCCAATATGACCATCCTTCACTGCAACGATCGAGCGTAATCATTTCTTGAACTGTTCAATTATATATAGGCCTACATCATTATAAAGCAAACACAAGCAAATCTGTTACTTTTCTTCTCACTAAATAGCTGTCTAACTTGTTGCAGTCCATCTACATTTACACAGAAATTCATTACCAATACCGCTTCAGAACACCTGAGAAAATGATAAATTGCCCGAGACATTTGGCACAAGACTGTTTCTAAAAAACTAATATAACGACACAGAACAGACAAAAACAAGACAACTGAGCATTAGTGCTAACCAAATCTTGGGTGACAAGGGTGCTGCTGTATTTGATTCCACAGATTCCATCATGTAGCCAGCACCGTGCAGATTTCGCTTTGTTGACGATCTCCTGCGAACAGCAACATAATGCTGTATGCAAAACTATATTACAAAAGTTAGTCAAACATACAACAATTGAAATCATGCATTGATCATATGCTGATCGATAAAAAATTCCACTAAAAAGCTAAATGATGAAAACTTCCTGCAAACTGACAAACTCTATATGCCTGTGCCAGCTCGGATCTTCACTTTTAACCCTTTTAATGGCAAAATGTAATCAGCTCATCTTTGTCGCAAGATATGCCTCTCGCAAAAGTTTGGTAAAAATCCAGCAAGACATGGCACATATCACAGAAGAAACACCATCATGGACAGCCACAAACATTTACAGGCAAGCGATACGAAAACATAATGCTTTCTAGCGAGCAATTCTTTGTAAATCTGGCAGACAACCGAATGGTTTGAAACTCAACATACAGCATCGAAGTTCCGTATGCCTCTAAGTTCAGTTCATATCTACCCCATACACAATTTACTGACAACAGTTTGGTGAAATATTATAAATGCTCTAGATGTCACAGAAATTTAAAAGAAAAGTAATATGCAATGCACGGATGGACGTATGTAATAAAAACCCAATCCATTTAGCACGCTAGCAGTGTTAAAAAATGGAAATAACAAGACTGCATAACTAACGTTGCATCATGGGTACGTTTCCGCAGAATGCCTGGTCTCGGAGATGTAATAGATTGCGCAGAGCTGGTAACTGTTTCAGTGACTGCACACGTCTGCGGACAAACTGACAACGGAGGTGGCTTGTTGAAATTCAGCGCTACAATGGTCGGTGTCTGTCCTGCAACTGTTGCTGAACTTTCTTGAATTAACCGCACTGCAGCTGAAATGAAACATGTAAAAAATTACGACAGTGATGTAGGGCAACAGAAAAAAAACACAGAAGTCCAGATAAGACAAACATTACACTACAGTAACAATAATAGCAATGGACAAAAAGACATTGTTTATTTTACAGTGCTGCCATCATGTCACTGCCGGTCTACAACTGCGAGAGTTCAACTGATTCATCTGAGCCTCAGACCCACCTAAACTGGCAGCTATAGTACTACTTGGACCACTACCAATTATTACTACTCAACTCAAAAACTGATACTCATCTTACTATCCCGACAAAGGGTAGGAGTAGAAGGCTGAGTCAACTTGGCTGGCTGGTTACGAAACAAGATTGTTTACCTGCAAACAGAGAGTCACGCATCCAAGTACTAACCGAGCCCAGCGTAAACTAAACTAGCTTCGCCAATTGGACACAACACATTATCGTTATGCCGCAACACCAAATTATCGCGCAATAATAACCTGAATTATTCAGCAATATGACTTCTGAAAATTGATTCATGCCAAATGCAGCATCCATCAATCCTTCAGTTAGCTATAATTGGATTTTTGACATCTGGCATAAAATGCTTTTAAAAAATTACAAAATACCACCATGGCAACTTATATGAAAACAATGTCTTGCTGTTGCAAAACCAACAGCATATGACTTAGACAAAAGCTGACAACAGAATATAAACAGATAAGATTGTACCATTGGGAATGGTTGATCTGTGCGCTGCGAGTGGCAATGCAACATGTGGACTGGCGGTGACTACAACTGCCGGCAGATTCACCCGCTGGACATTAGACAGCACCGATGAGTTGTTGGAACCAATGTTGTGAGGAGACAGCAGGTTGACAGCTAACAAAACATGCATTATCAAAAGCTAACTTCATTACTGTTAAAAGTAACTTGCAACAGGGTTTACAAAAACACTGCATTCCAGAAACTATAAAGAAATATAAACAAAAAATCTGAGCTAATGCTCATGAGATGCGTGAGAGCTTAGAGCATTTCCTGTTCGCAGGTAATCCTGGTCTATCGCTATCCATTTTGTCGCAATTCACTTTTTTTGCAGCCAAAAATTGCAAAAAAAATCACTAAAAACCAATACTTTTAGGGTTCAAGGTCATTTAAGGTCATCGATGTTGACATTTCTAAGAAGCTCGTCGCAAGTGCTTGTTATCATAAGCAGCATGTTTGTGCATATCTGCAACTATTTTCACGCTAGACAAGCCAACAACGGATAAATAACCACTTTTTTGATACCCACTTGCGCAACCCTTCCTGAACGTAGAGGGTTTGGACTTGAACTGCTAAAATCTACATTCAATGCTAAAAATTTCATATGCAGGTTGTTCTGGATTATCTCCAGCCATTTTGGTGCAATTCATTCTTGAAATGCGTGTCGCAGCCCAAAATCATGAAAAATTCACTAAAACCTGCTATTTTGGGGGTTCAAGGTCATTGATGTTGACATTTCTAAGAAGCTCGACGCCAGTGCTTGCTATGATAAGCAGCATATCTGTGCCTATCTGCAACCATTTTCACGTAAGACGAGCCTATAGCAGTAAAATAACGTCTTTTAGGGGGGGAGCAGTGTCCCTCTTTCACCTTTTCGTTTGTGGGGACCCCCTTACCCAACAGCACAAATTTTTTGTCACGAAATACTAGAGACTCTAGGCTATCATATGGTAAATCCCCTAACTCTCTATCTCACCTAGACTTGAATTGGTACTAGGTCGTGATGGACAGACGGACGGACAGACAGACAGAATTACCATAGCTAATATGCGCGAAGCGATATTTTTTTATCATGTTAACACACTGCATTAATTTTTTAATGCATAATTAACGCGTTACTGACACATACAGGTATTGTACTTTTGTACTTTCTGACAAAAATGGCCAATTCTGTGAGTGCAGTCCAGATAATTAATATAATTAGCTGGCGGTTTTTGGACAACACCAACTCAAGAAAAAAATCCAAAAATAGATGCAATTTGCACTTACAATAAGTTTTATACACTGGCCCTCATGTTGTAGCAAACGTAAAATCTCCTTGCGCATTAACGTTAATAATTTAGTTGTAGCATACGATTGATTAGTAATAAGACATACACACCAGATGTCAGATGACGCTGTGGTGGGTGGTCAAGCCGAGGGAACGTCACAACTTGGGTGGCATACTGACCGATAAATGACTGAGATGTTGGTGGCCTGAAGCAAACACAATGCATTAAACAATCTTCAACAAAAATAAACAATTTGCAACAATTGCCACACATTGCCAAATGACATATCACAAATGGTGCACTAAATACAAGGGATCAGTACTAACAAATGCATATTAACATATCTTATTCAAAAGAACAAACTGCTACCGGTATTTTTATTCAATTACTGTAATAGATTCACTTACTGTAAAAGTCATTAATGGTGTATGTACAGGTCGGAGCACAAGAAGTGTCAAAACATACTGAACGAGAATAACTGAATATTTGCGCAATGTGCAAATGTGCATGTGCAACGTGCGACCATGTTAAAACACTTTTAAAGTTTTTTGACTATATCTTATAATAGCTGTTGAGATTAGAGATTAGCTTTTGGCATTAACCTCCTGCATGAGTAAGATGTACACAACATAAAAATGTAATATTCTACTCTACTGAACACCACCCTGTGTGGCATCATACACTAGCTGTATAAAAGAACACAAACCTGTCAGCAACTTGTCTAGTGTCGACTGCTTGCAGAATGGGGTGGAGCGCTGCTGGTAACCCAGACGAGGCAGAATGGGCTGGAGCTAAGCCGTAAGCACTGAGCAGCACTGCATTGTGGGCTGCCGTCAGACGCACGGCCTGCGTGTTGGGTGACGGTGTGCCAGACGTCATGTGAGAAGACACGACGGATGTGATGTGACGGGTTACAGACAATGACACATCGCCAGCTGACTGTACTTGATGACCGGCGGGTCCAGAAAGCACAGCTACTGGCTTTGCCGCTTCACAGCATCACAACACAGCATCATCATCAGCATTACCAATGCTATTATATAACGACTGTATCACCAACATTTTTAACCACTGTTACTGCCGATATCGGTACCGACTGTCACTACTGTTAGGAAAATGGTAGATAAAAAGAAATGTTTGTGCTAAGCGTCAACAGAATCAAGCTGCAGAAAACGAAACACTGACAAGACACAACATTTTGGCCAATAGAAGAGATGGTATGAAAAATGCTCCCAAATATCAATATCAGAGAAATTCTTAATGATATGTGATCTTCTTGTGCATGCAATGCAGACTTAGAACCCTGTGATAACATCAGAACTCTACTCTAAGTGCTCGAGAAACAATACAATATACATGTTACAATACAAAATAATATTCAACGTATACAGCTGTGTATTACCAGTGCAGGGTAGCGTTGTAATTAAACCAGCATAGTGCACTGATGTTGCAGCAACACTAGTGCTTCCTGCCAGATAGACACAATGCAGAACAGAGGCCTAATTTACATATATTAATATTGTACGATAATCGTAAAATTGTCGTAAAATCATCGCAAATTTGACATATCTTTTGTTGTAAATCAACTAGTTACGATGTTGTAAGATTGTCGTAAAAACATTGTACCCAAATTTTGGAAGCTGATTTTATGACTGCGTAACTTTCTCACAATTTTGTCGTAACTCCGTAGTAACTAAAATTAGCCAGCCAATCAACAGCTGTAACGTTGGCCTCAACCAATCACGATGCAGTCACCGAGCCAGGCAGTGCACTGCGCTGCACGCCAATCGTCTGCTTACACTGTTGCCAATGATTACCTATGTAAACAATAACAAGTGAACTGATTTTGTGCCGATTTTGCTGCCTGAAGTTACCGAAAACGAAATTTATACATATTACGTCACTATGTGAGAATTATATACTAATAAAAAAACTAAATAATTACTGCATGCGTGCTTGATGCTGTCGTACAACAGCTAATGAGCTGGCGTACATTTTGTCGTAACTTTTGTGGTAACTTTGTCGCACGATTTTTTGGTAAATCGCGTTTTATCACACATTTGTCGTAAACCTTCCGCATGTCATAACAATGTCGTATATTTGTTGTACGATGTTTTGTAAATTAGGCCCCAGTGTTGTAACTCCCACAGAAATTTTCATATCAAAGAATTCTTTAACAGAACAACTGACAGACTGCAACTGCATCGTGCAAAAGAACACAAAACACAAAACATGTGCAATGGTAAAACAACATATGTATGACAAACTTACAACCAACCAAACAGAATAGTCCAGAAGCTGCCTATTGTCTTCAGTCCCTTAAATTAACACTTATAGCTGCAGATGGAGAAAAATGCAAATGCAAAACACATGAGCTGTTGGTTATTTAACATTTCTAGCAAACAAATGGTCATGTTTATATCCCTATTTTCCATTTTTGTTTAACTGGCCTACTCTTCCAGTGTAACTCCATCTATTGTCAGCCCCCCTCCAAAAAAACCATTTACGAATTTCTGAAGTGACGACTTTTACAGGCTACATGATTGTATGACTGCAAAGTAGCAGCATCACAGCAACATAAGTATCAAAACACCACCATTCACTAAGCTTATCACTATTAAACTGCTCAAAGCTTCAACTGATTTTTGCAATTTCCAACATGATGTAGAACGAAAAACACAACTTCGTTTTTCACTGTGCAAAAACATTGTAGATAAACACGAATATAACAATGTTAACAAAATTACATGATTATACTTCCATATTAATGCCATAACTGACAACAATAATACATTAGTTATAACAAAGTAACCTGTTGATCTACTGGTAGTAAGGGCAAGTGGAGCTATGCTGTGAGCAGACACTGTTGATGGTGGAACTCCTGAGGACTGAGTTTTCAGCGGCCTTGGTGGACGATGTTGAGTTAGATTTAGTGGAGACGTCAAATGACCTACACAATTATACATAAAATCTACAGAAAACAAAGTTTGAAAGAATCAAAACAAAGGTAACTGAAGAAATGCTACCAAATTTACCACTACCATAAAATAAAGCAAGCTAAGACAACTAAAACAACAACTCATTTCAAAAATGTTTTATTACAGTACAGGCACACCAATATGATAAAATACAACTTCTCTGCAGATATGCAGCACCATTTATCACTCTGAAGAAAACACTGTACCGTACAACCATTTTGAGTTGCTTGGTTTTATTTGATTTTATCGCATACGTGTGAGAGCCCTAGAACACTAAGACATGACTGTTAAGTACTCCAAAAAAATAAATACTGCTTCTGACCAAATCTTGCATAAAAACAACACCATCGCAGCAAGAATCTGTGACAGCACAAGACAGAAAAGAATTCAGCTACACTGACTTGTCTTGGATAGGTTGACGGCAGTCGCTGGTGCTGCAGCGATGCTGGTTGGCCGAGGCGGCTGAGCAAGGACGACCTTCTGAGGCTTCGGTGCAGCTGCTGACAAATTCATAGCCTGGCTCTGACCTGTGTTACCACATCGTATTATCATGGGTTAACTTATGTCGAACAGATCAGTACAAAACTATACACAATTGATTATTTTATTTCATTCAGTGATAACAGGATACAACAGCAACATAAAGTTATGCCAGAGTTACGTCATCTGGTGCCTAAATAGAAGCAATGAAATGCTCCCGTGTGATGTCATCAGGAGAATAAAACTTGTAAGTATTCTGCAGTGCAGCTATGATCACTTGATAGTGCAAGTCAGGTTCTCAGCTAATAGACTGCAGTGACCTAAGCAAACTACGTTGGGTCTTCTTCTCTCTCTTAAAGTGGTTCACTAAAGCTTCTTCTAAAAGATGGTTATAGCCATCCATGACATGCACACGTTAGAGATGCATCTGGACATATTATAGTGGTCTCAATTGCTGCAGATTATGAGCTTGCCCCAAAGCTAAGATAAAGATAACAAAGAGAAAGAAAAACTTAGTTTCCTAACGTTAACAATAGAATAAGAGGATTGCAGGCAGCCTACCAATGAGCTGTGCGTTGGCTATCTGCTGCGCCTGAGCGACGGCCGCAGATAACGTCGATGGACGACTGCTGCTGCTTGCCAGGAAATTCTGACTAACAACTACTCCTGCTGTTTCTGCAGAGTACACAGTACATCCATACTAACCAAACATCAGATAAGTTCTGCTTCAACACACAAGTACACTCACAAAAATACGCAGACACACCACTCTCATCAGCAATTCTCCAAATAAATGTGGGTCATCCAACTGTCCCTCAGACAAATGACAACATGTTTTAGAGGCCAAACTGCTCTCCTAACAGCCAACTAATCAAAGCCAGTATACAAAATGCATACAAGTAAAAAGATACGTCTGTGCACATATTCAAACATCTTGCATTAGGCCCATTTTTCTACTACTACTAAGGGTGAAGCTAGTACAAAAAAGCAACCATCGGGCAATGTTGAGACAGTACTTCTACAGACCTGATGTCCTTCCAGCCATGCAACTGATATTTATGTTTTTTAATAAATGTACAAAACATCAGTTTAAATGCTTGTTAATGGTGAAGATATAAAGCCTCAAAGTTGCGTTCAGTCCATGTTAAAAGCCAAAAGCTTACTGCACATGCCCGTGTCAAGTGACCTGTAGGTGGGGGGTCAAAAATGACTACATATTTGGAAATCCCAATGCCATATTGCCTATTCATTTTACAGCTTCTATGGGGCAGCAATGACGATAAGAGCTGTAAATTTTATACAAGGGCATATTTTTGAAGGCAAAAACATTCAATGCGCAATGCGCATGCCTGTGTCACGTGACCTGTAAGCAGGGAGTCAAACATAACCACATATTTTAAATTTTTGTGGCCATATTATCTATTCACTAATCACTATACAACTTTTACAAAATCGGATGCCACGAAGCCCCAGTTTGGCAAATGCAGCTACAGCTCAAAACTTTTTGCCCACCCCTCGCACAATGCAGTTTCTGTAATGTGCATAATGACCTTCCACCTGAACTGAAAGATAGTGACACTAGTGTTAAGACTAGTCTTTCAGTGGCCTTTAGGTTACAGTCTGGGTCAAAGTCCACTCCACGACCTCGTATAAATAGACTGGCCGATATAGCTGGGCTGGCCGGAGTGTGTGGTAATTTTTGGTTGTTTCGTCCTGTCCCATGTGCTCTCGATAGCACATGCTTTTGGGTTTTTGCTCATTTTGCGGCGTTTGAGCATGTTTGATATATGAGCTGTTTTATTGTTGTACGGTAACCATCGGTAACGTTATGTCAACTAACGCATACGTTATGCGACAAGTTATTTTCCGTAGTGTTATTCTGTATTCTTTGATGTTGTTTTGTTTTAAAGAAAATTGTTAGAAAATCCTTATTTTCTTATGTCTTATAACTCCTATGGAACCCTAAGAGAAAACGCTACACTCGTAATATGATAAACTGTGTTTTAAATCAAATCACATAAGTCACTGCTTTTCAATCTTGCCTATTTGTAACAGGCACCTCTCACAACTTTGTTTGAGGGAAAATTAATATATCTACAATCGACTGATAACTAAAGAAACAATCAATTGCAACTACACAAAGCAGCACAGTGTGCAGACCTGGATGCCTGGTGACCGATGACAGCACTGGCTTCTGTGTGAGCACGGCAAGCTGCTGAGACTGCTGGGGTCGAATCTGTTGACTGAATGTCAATGGCCGAGGTACGGTGGACTGCATCAGGCTCTCATGACTGCGTGATAACTGGATGCTGGATGCAGTGGTTGGCTGAGCAGCAGTCAGCAGCTGAGAGTGGGCGGCTTGCAATGGCCATGACTGACTGTTCACTACCAACGGCCTTCAAGCGCAACAGAAACATCAAAGCTCACGTTCAGTAACATCGAACAGTAGAAAACTGGAACTAATAATGATTTTAGCATATCCAAACTACAGTTTTATTTGTCACCATCTGTAAACCAAACTTCACCAAACCACATAATAACATGCAGGAAAGCTTGCTTCGAATGCTGTTTTGCAAGTGACGATCAAAATCAAAAGTTGTCCAAAATAGTGCTAAATTTTGGATACATCTGCCAACCCCAAATATCATAAAAAGTGTCCCAAATTTTTGGAACTAGTTCTTAAAATTACTCCAGTTTCTGATCATGTAGCAAAGTTTTCCAGTGATCTGCCAAAAGACCTCGAAGATTACATGTTGAAATAAATAAAAGAATAAAGAAGATATCAGCAAACAGTTCTTAGACTGCTGTGGTAGTAGTTATGGAACGTGGATGCCTTTTGTGTTGCAAAACCAACAGCATGAAAAGCAAAAACAAAAAAAATAAGGAATTACAAACAAAATGAATCATTTACCTTTGTGACTGGGTCACAGACAACGTGGTGGATGAAGTGGCGACTGGTCGTTGTGTTGTGGCTATGGATCGGCTCGGCAGAGGTATGAGTGGAGCCGACGTGGAACTGCTGACACCGGCAGCCGACAGCAGAGGAAATGGAGGATGAAGGGCACCACCTGCTGACAACTGTGCTATGGCCGCTGACAGCTGATTGGTTCGCGGAGTAGCTAGGCCAGTCCTTGGCGGAGCCAATACAATTGCTGCCGCTGCTGGACCTGTTTTGTTAACATCCATCACACAGCAAACATAACAAAACAACACTAAAAACAACATCTGTTTCCTAAAATCGTAGTGAGACCGCTACAAAGATGAGATACAACAAACAAAAAACTGTCAAATGCAATAAAAAGTTAAGATGATAGACTACCCCAAAGTAATAGTAAGTCAGTCACCCTATTAGCTTGATTTATAAGCGTTTCTGCACTAGAACACAACCAATATGTATTTATTACTATGTCAAATGATGCATAAAAATGTACCACAGACATGCTTTATGAAAAATGAACAATCTGCTGTCTTGAAAACGATTAGCCTCAATCACTGCAGTCAGGTATGAATACCCTTAACTGCAGCGATAAAACTAATCATTTCTGAAACTGTCTAACTATTCGATCTACACAGAGCATGTATATTTCACTTTCTTATGTCTGGCATGCAGCACGTGTTTAATGGGAATGTTGTCAACATTTTACCGCGTGGCACATGTCCATGAGAAATGATTTTCGGTGGGTCCGACTGTGTAAAGCCGACCAGCTGGCCCGTGGCTGTGCGAGGTGACAGAGCAGCAGTTGTTGTGCTCGGCACGTGAGCTTGTAGACTGCCCGTGCTGCGAATCTGCTGTGACACTGGCAGCTGAACAATAACGCAACAATTCACTACAGTATTAAAGTAATCTCGAAACACATGCAACGTGCATCTATAGTCAGCCATGTCAGCATAGTTCAGCTTTTCACTGTCACATGTGTCACGTGATTTTCGGTTTTAAAACCGACTCATTGTGCCATAATTACATTAGATTCAATCAATAAATGAATCGATCAATCTACTGATTGATCAAAACAAGCTCGAGTCACATAATAGCAAAAATTACACTAAGTGAACTCACATTTCACTAAAAGATATATCAAACAGGTAAGTTTTTAAAGTGCACTTAAATGCGCTGAGAAGTTCAGCAGATTTACCATTACCGGGTGGCGCTAAAAAAACATCCCAAAATTTGAGTAAATATAATGGCGCGTATACTTTATGGAGATAAATTTCCTTTCGCACATATGTAGACCAATGTGTACTCTTACTCAGGTATAAATTTCAGTGACTTCACTAATGACACCACTGAATGCCACTTAACGACATAAGAGGAG
>Ga0209671_1001595_pt1 | contig 19303 bp, 11 predicted proteins | sample WorMetHERISLAND2_2_FD_187401 | JGI IMG/M metagenome (GOLD analysis project Ga0209671, IMG submission 187401) | Marine gutless worms symbiont microbial communities from Max Planck institute for Marine Microbiology, Germany - Olavius geniculatus... | ecosystem: Host-associated > Annelida >...
CGAGAGAAAGGGCGGGTACGGAAAGAAGCGAAGGGTGGATGGGAAGAGGGGGGTGGCGGGGAGCGACAATGTGCGAAGTCTATAGAGGTTTCGTCAGTGAGGGCTAAGCATGCAGCAGTAGTGGGTAGAAGTGAGCGACCCGGTTGAAAGCAAATACATTCGACTCGATTCGATTAAATAGTGATTTTAAGGAACATTACTTGCAAGAGTTATGTACGTTCGCACACTGCTGCATAGGCTATACTAATTTATGTGCGTTTGCCTAAACATCGTTGTTAGTTTACAGCTGTAGTTAAAATTTCAGTTTTAAGTTGCCTTAAGCTTGCACAAAAAAAGCTGTGCAAAGCAAGCCGCAGTTTGTGTAACATTACCAGTAAGGTTACTTAATTACGTTAAATCTTAACTGAAGCGTCGATGCAGTGTGACTTCAACAGAAATGCCATTGTGTTTAGCAACTTAACAAAAAAAAGCAAAAACCAGACAGACAGATGTATATTGCACGCTAAAAACCAAGGAGTCTTGTTTGCAAACACGAGATCAACAGCACGCATACTTGAGTATTGCTGCTGAACTCGAGTATAAGTGAACATCCTTTTATAGTAGGTTCCGCAACGAAATTACTGGGTTGAATCGATATGAGCTTGAATTCAATCTTCCGTACCAAATATATTACCGATTGTAATATATTGGAATCGTATCTTCGTCGAATCGATTATTTTTAGCAGCCCTATAGTCGGCGTCGAGGAGGTATCTTTCTATAGAGAGGAGTAGTAAGTAGACGTTGGATCAATACTAGGTTTAGTAGTGGCTAGTCGTGCAGTGATGCGGGTGTTGTCTCTTGCTTGCAGACTCCGCAGCCGCTGCGACACACACTACAGTCTACACAGCACGTCACGTCGTCGAGTCGCAGTGATATTTCACGCTATACAGTCTTTGTTTCTGCACGCCAGCTTTAACGTCCAGAACATCTTATACTTAAGACACGTGTCATTACGGACAGTAGAATATATCTGTTAAATTATCTGCTCGTTTCTGCTTATACATATTATCTGCAGAGTGAGCCAAAAAACTGGCACCATTTTTATACGCTCAATAACTAATATTAACCGATTTTCACAATGCTTACACCAGCGAAATTAGAAAAAAATTGCAATAACATTATCATCATAGATCTCACCACAACATCGCTACACAATTTTGTAAAATGTCAATGTCTTAAAAGCAAGAATTGAAAACAAGACAACTTTTGTAACTGCACATTTTAAGACATTAGCAACAAGAAACGATATGTTTGACGTCTCGGTTATTGTTTAAAATAACTGTGACACTCTGCAGTTTTTAGTTTCACATTAAATGTTCAATAGGCCTACGTCCGCCTTGCTGCTGAATGACGCACTTAACTTAAACCGGCGACGCCACTGACCAATGACCAATGATGCGATCTGCAGCGGAACGCTGTGACAGTTTGCTCCACTCTCATAGTCACAATTTTTTTTCATAAACAAATAAAACTTCTTAAAACATATTGACCAAATGCCAATGAAGTCAATGATGATGTCACTAGACACAGGCAGAAAAAAATGTACAATTAAGCAAGATGTTTTAAAAAGCAGGTCATGGCCTTGAAGGCAGAACGTCGTGTCGTGGTTTTTAAAGACACAAGGTAGTGTAGCGACAGACTTGAGATTTGGTGGGATCTATAGTAATAGTGTTATTACAATTTTTTCCTGATTCTGACAGCGAAAGAATTTTGAAAATCAGTTACTATTTGCTGAAATCATAAGGCGTACAAAAATAGGTTAGTAGTTATGTGAGTATTATACTGTACAACAACAAGTAATTTGAGAAAAGCTCACGTGACGCGCGATAGCAGCGGTCCTGCCACTTTGGCACTGTACAGCATAAAATAATAATAATAATTTTATACAAAATTCACTATTAAAATGTGTGTCGCAGCCCGAAATCGCAAACAAATTACTAAAAACCCCCATTTTAAATGTTCAAGGTCATTCAAGGTCATCAATGTTGACACTCCTAAGAAGCTCATCACTAGTGCTTGTTATCATTAGCAGGACGTCTGTGCCTATCTGCAACTGTTTTCATGATAGACGAGGCAATATCAGTATAATAACCACTTTTAGAGCGGTACCCTTATTTTACGCTTTTTTTGCGCAGGCCTTCTTGAACTTAAGGGGTCAGGACTGGGACAGCTGAAATCTACGTTCAATGCTGAAAATTACGTGTGCAGGTTGTATTGGTTTAACTCCAACCATTTCGTCGCAATTTACTGTTGAAATGTGCGCTGCAGCCAAAAATTGCGAAAAAATCCATCAAAACCCCTTTTGGGGGTTCAAGGTCGTTTAAGGTTATCGATGTTGACAAATCTAAAAAGCTCGTCACCAGTGCTTGTTATGATAAGCAGCATTCTATACCTATCTGCAACCGTTTTCACACTACACGAGCCAATAGCGGCAAAATAATGTCTTTTTAGGGGGTACCCTTCTTTGATGCCCTCGTTCAAAGGGAACCCCCTCATCCAGAAGCACGAAATTTTGTCACTAAAAACTAGAGTCCTTGGAGCAGCCCACAGTGAAGATTTCGTGATCCTACCTTGCACCGTTGTGATACAGATCACAAGTGTGACAGACAGACAGACGGACGGACGCCTAGACGATGACTAAGACGCGCGATGCATTCTGCTATCGCGCGTAGAAAGTCATGCCGCATAGTCTTTATTAGTGCCAAAAAGTACGTGCGAAACCACAAATAAGCCGAGCATGACCGATAAGCACAACATTCTGAGTCTAAGTTTTATCTCCACGTAGAACGCGCTCGGTCGGTGTTCTACAGATACATGTACAGCAGCCATTGGATATGTCTGCCACAGCTTCAGCACAACTGAAACAAGAACGAGAATATTTACAAAGGACAACTAAAAAGCTACTTCAGAGTGTGATGCGATGAGGCAGACCTCACACGTCACTCTGTTGCAGCAGCTGCGGTGACGCTAGCAGTGGCAGTGGCTGACGGCGTAGAGTCGACGTCATCGTCGTCGTCGCTGTTGTCGTCCGACGTGAACTGAAATGCCTCGGTGTAAGCACCCAGACCTGATCGCGATCTGGAATACGCCCCATTGTCGTATCTCTCAAATGCATGTCTTGATGCGGGCGTCGTTTTGCCAATTGTGTTTCTTTTTAACTTGCTCAACTCGCTTAACTCGATACTTGTTTGCAACCTTGGAGGCACGTCGTTTTTATGGTCTTGCAATTTACAGTCCTGCGATCTGGTCCGGCATTTTTTGGTTCTGCATCTTCCACTTTTTGTTTTTTGTTCGTGATATGTCATTTTCAGTTTCTGTGAATTTAAAACTACTATTTCAACGGAATTCTGTGGATGGTTATGCATGGTCCAAGTATATAGAACTTAATGACGTCATGTAGGCGGTATTTGATTTATGTCAATTCTGGATCATCCATGATTTTTATCATTAAGAGATTTACCGCGTTAACTGTGAGTTTTGTGTGCTCCTCAGGTGGCAGCGCTATTTTCGTCAAATGTTTGACATTTTCGATCGCTTCTAGCTGGATTTAGTTTGGTTCGTAGTTTTAGTTTCAGTTCCGGTTAGCGAGAACTGCGCCGGTCTGTTAGACGTATAATCCACTCAGAGCGCCTCATGACTGACTAGCCGCTGACGACGGACCTGCCTCTCTGCCGGCGTATACATAATACATACAGAGTGAAGCGGCACTGACGTCATAGACTGATCACCGGCACTGACCACTGGCTGGACTGGACATAAGGCCTTGAGTCCTCCTGCTGAAATAATCATTGTTACCCGGCCGAACGTATGGACACCGGCCCTCTGCGCTTTTATTACATATATATGTCGCATTATCTCGCGCGGTGACCTACGACGGGACGGCTGCAGTAAAAATGAAACAACTGAGTTAGCTCGGTAGATGACATTAAAAGAAGAATTCGAATAAAAAAGCATTTCCTGTACTATGTACAAAACTGTTCAGTAAATTGGCATTACTCCGGTAATTAAACCTTACTTTGCTGTTCAACGTCAATGATGGTATAAACGAAAAGAAAATCGCATTGAAGAGTGAAAACAGTTGATAGAAAAACTTCGCCAACATGACATCTTCTGGGTGCACCTAAAAGCTGTTCTGCTATTATTTCCTGGCACAAAACTGTTTGCTGTTTTTATTTAATATCACCGCTGAAAGCGATTCCGCCTATTGCGGTTGATGCCACCGTTTCTCTGTCCGTCCGTCTGTCACGTTCGTGCACCTTGCTAAAGCCGTTAGACTTAATATGTTGTTTCGCAGGGTCACCTTTGTGGCCCCAAGTAATACTATGTCAGGTAAAGTCCCTAGTTCTTCCAAAGTAAACGGAGTTTGGGAGTGGAAACCCCAGTTAATATTATTTACTTTGCAATAGTGAAAATTATGGCCAAACGGACATGCGACTGGCAGCGATACCACTTGTGGTGCCATATGATTTCGGCAGCTGTTGTTATTATTATTAACTATTATCAACATGGTCGTCATCGTCATCGTCATCAGTAACGTAATGAGTGACGTGTTTTGACGTCATTAGAGCGAATAAACAGCAGAGGCGTGACGTAATAACGCAATGGCGGGTTTCTGATACTGCACAACGGGCAACGGAAATAATGTCGCGTGATTCTTGAAATGACAATTTTCTGTCCGCGTTCTGCCGCCGTTTCCTTTATCGTCGAAAAATTAATTTTGTTGCACACGCGCATATTCTACGAGATGGCGGATATTTAAATGCAATTTAAGTCATTTCGGACGATTTTTTTTCGCAGACTGCCGCGTTTTAGTTAGTTTTGCCAACAGTGACACACATGTAAAAAATATTGTTTGTGTTTATTGGTGCGCTACTTTTTTACTGCGCACGCGCAAAAATGGGTATAAAATGACATAATTCGCTTGACCTACGCCTATATTCCAGTGACGCCCGTACGCTGCAGACTGTTTTACCGACACAGGAGCGAAGCGATAAAGGAGGTCATGTTATTGGGACAGTCGATGCTTGTCGGCTAGATTACTCCAGAAACGTGAACTTACTTTGATGAAATTTTGTAAAGGGGTCAGGCACGACCAAAGGAGGAAGTGGTTGGAGTTGGTGGCGATCCGGATTTTTTTGCGTATTCGGTCTATAATATTAATCAATTAAACAAAGAAACACATTGCAGCGTCGTATGCTACGAACTAATGGGGGCATTATTTAGAATTTTTTACCATTAGGAGACAGCAGCTGCATTAAGTGCAGAAAACAGAAACAGGATTATTGCAACGTGATAGATTTTTTTTGTTATGTTATAATGTCATAATTATGTAGACTTAAATGCAGTAGCCTGTGTAATGATACGATGTGATTGTAGGCCTATTCGCCAGGTTGCAGTACCATTCTCGTCGGAGGTTGTAGATCTTTGATAGTTTCAATCAGTAATAGCAAAATACGCCAATGAGGCGTCTTCTGTTCCTTCGCAGACTAATAGCAAGTTGCTGCAGGCTGCAGGAGGGGCTTATTCGGGCTGAGAGCTCGCGCCTGTCCGCCTTTGGGAGTGAAAAAATAACGGAAAGTGAAAGGAGAAAAGTAACCGTGAAAAGAAAGCTGTATGCCAGATAAATATTTTTGCCGTAAATACACCCAAGCTCCCCTTTTCACAGCTGTAAATACGCCGCGTGACAGGCTGCGTTTGTGTGTGCTTGAGCGACTTTTGCTCGATGGATCGAATGATCGGTGGGCGCGCGTGTTCCAGTTTGTGGCGTTGTTGCGTGACACGTCAAATAATGTTAGTCCCAGCCAAGCAGCGCCGCAGCCGCGACCACAGCTTGCATGGTTCAATTGTACTGCGCACCATACCAATATGACTTCCGACAGATAGACAGCAAACGTTCTGTTTATTTTAACCGAGCAGCACGGCGCATTCGGGATTTTCTCGGCGGGGGCGGCAAAAGTCTATATTTTTTGCCTTTTATCTCTTTGTCTTCTATTTTCTTTACTCTTTTTCTGTCGTCATACGCTTATTTAAAAAATCATTTTTATACTCAAGTTCACCCCATAGCGCATCTGAGATTAAACCATGTCGACATATTATTCGGCTTTCCCCTGATCTTTGAAATATTGAGTTGAGGATTCTCGCACTCGGTACTTCTGCGCTATATGAAACGTTCACAACAATTTGGTTAAACTGCACCATTTCTTTTTCGAGTTAAGAGTCCTTGCATGACAGACGGATGGACGGAGGGGCAGGTCACGTGATGCGGCCTCTGTACAGTAGCAGTTATCGTGCAGTGTTCAGTAAGCTGATGTGTCTGTGTCTGTGTGTGTGCTGTAGTGTGGCACTACGTGGTGCAAGGACTGTTCGGCGTGGGTCTGGTCGTGTTGATCATCGCATTGAAGACCGCGTCGTTCCACGTCTGCTGTTGTCACTGCTGCCGGGACTCGTACGCCATCGCCACCGTTATCGGATCCATGATCATGATCGGACGTGAGTATAGCCCCCCTTATCCCCGGGGTAAATGAAAAGTAATTAAGTTAGTAGAACGCGAATTTACATAGTGCAAAACGTTACAAGGTAACTTCTAATGTAGGTAGTGTGTGGTTACATCAGTAAAAGCGGAACAAGATTGTTTTAGAGAACAGTTTGAAGGCTGAAGCTGATTTGTGCCTTTTCGCACTAAATCCTGATGACGCCACTGCATCGCGTGGGTCTATAACAAGTAAGCGGCTAACTCTCATACACTAAGATCTTTGGCAGATATTGACAGATTTTCGAACTGTTGTCACTAGTATGCGCATGGGAGCATGCTGGCCGGTCTACTTGTCCGTCGACTCCAGTCGGTGCTGAACGTTTGCCACAATACATCGACCCGCTTAACTATACGTCGCCGACTTACCTGGTCGCCGACCTCTCCGTTCTGCTACTACCAACCGTCTCTCAGTGCCTCCGGTCAAGTTGACAACCGTCGCCAACCAACTGGGCTTTCTCCGTTGTCGGTCCATGGACCTTGAACGACCTGCCGGACGACGTGACGTCTGCCGAGTCGTTATCCCTTATCCGCCTTCCGTCAGCGACTGAAAACTTACCTGTTTACGAAGATCTTTTGATGACTTTTTTGGATCGACTCCATAATGTACCTTATCTAAGTTATCTCTAGTGGAGTATAGCAGTAGTCTGGATTACTTAAACCACTTTAAAAATTATGGATTGATGTATTGATTGATTGATCACTGATAAACTTGAAATCCATCACAGCTTTAAAATATACTGATTACTGAAGTTTACAAGTTAGTTTACCTTTGAAGTCACTTACGCTAAAGGTGAGTTGATTTCACTATGTAATGTAGCGTCGGGCTTGGGGTAAAAATGTTTTTTAATAATCGCTTGAATTGCAAATTTATTGCAAGAAATATCCGCGAAAAATTCTGGCAAATGGTCAATTATAACAAAAACTTCTGGTTTACTTGTTATTGGAGCACTTTGTGCAAGTCACGCCGAAAGTGAAAGATGTATTTTCGGCCCACACCGAAAGACTCTGTGGGCGTGTCTCACATTTTCTGCTCTGTGAAGCGTTCTGGTAGGCTAGTGAATTTTGTCGTATTATGGTGTCTTAAAAGTTCTTTTATTATTATTATCATTTTTGATTTATTAAAAGTAAAATCAGTTTGCAGGTTGGCAGAAAGATTGTCGTAAACCTGCCATTTGGCAGAAAACCGAAAAGATTATTATTATTAGGCGGACGTTTCCGCCTATACCTATATACAGTCTGCATAGCGTGGTCTGCCTGTCGTTTGTCTGTCGTCTGTCTTTCGCATTTGTGCATTTAGCTTGAATCGGTCGACGAATTTAAATGAGTGTCTTGCTCTTGGTGTATTATAAACTAATTTATTTACCTACATACTTACTTACTTATTTACTTACTTACTTACTTGCTGGTCTGTCGGTGTGGTTGTTTGCAGTGCTGTTGATAACGCTGTCGCTGGCGGTCTACGGAGCAGCTGCTTCCATCGACCTCGGAGTCTTTGTGATGGGAGATGGCGGTCTCTTCCACTGGGCCTACTACACCTCGCTAGGTGGCGTCGTCGTCGCACTGCTGGCCGCCATTTTCTTCATCATCGAAGGTTGTCGTGGACCCGGCGACATGGACGGCGACGGCGAGGAAACGGCCAAGATGGTCTAAGCCACGCCCCTGCCCGGACATTGCGCTGTTAGTCCCGCCCCCGTGCGCTGAGTGGGCGGGACAACTCGCGGGTTCGCGCATGCCCGGCCGGAAACCGTCACCGTCGAGTTGTGTGGACTTGTCTCGCCTGACTTCGTCTCGTCTCGCGAGATTTCAAATCCTAGTTCCAGACACGCACATAAGACGATCAGTGAGTCTTATATGGTGTTTACACGATCCAGCAAACGTCCAGCAAACTTCCAGCAAATGTATTCAAAATACACGTGCTAATGCTGGACGTTTGCTGGATCGTGTAAACACCCCATTACCTTCCGCGTGCTGGTGTACATAACGTTTTGACCCACCCATCCCTGCCGTCCGCAATAAAGCACCAGGGGCGTATTTAGAAAATGTGAAACAAGGGGTCAGGTACAATACATTTTAAATGCACATTTTAATAGTGTTAAACATTATTTGCGCTTGCGTTCAAAAACTACAATTTTAGATAAATTGTATGACAATTTCTTCAATTGCATGCCAAAAGGAAGGACAGACGAAAGGCCTCCTAAATACGCTCCTGCGACAATTAGTACACTATTTCCGATTAGCTAATAGGAGCCTATAGTTGGATTTGGTGCAGCAAGATGACAACAGTCGGTGCCCAGAATACTTTCGGTATACCATTGTCGATAAATTGTCCCTGCAGGATTCTTCTAACGTTAAAGAGCAGTCACTAAGGAACTTTAAATCAAATCGCGAATTGTTTCTTCCGCAAAAAAGACAGACTTGATGTGTGGAAGTAGGCTTACGTGCTACTGACCAATAACGGCGTTCATTTTAGATAATTATTGCGTTAGTTAGCAATATTTATCACCATTTCTGTGAGATCGTTCATTGATGCGTCTACAGTGTTGGTCAAATTAATAGAATATTTGGCACCAATCTTTTAAAGAAACTAGGACAAAATGGGCGAAACTCCTTGTATACCTAACTCGGTCAAGGTGGAGTTCCGGTTACGGTTCTTAGAAATGGGATGAGCCGTCTTCAAAATACATCGTTTGTTATAAGCCTATTTCATGAACTTAGTGTATTCTGCTAGTCCAGGAAGCTTATTTTTTGAAACGTTTCTATTAATTTGGCCAACAGTGCAGCCTAACTTTTTGTCGTCGGCGTGACTTTAGAGTGATGTAGTTATACCTCTAGGACAAGTATTTTACTTACTTACTTACTCGAGTCAGATTGTTAGTCATAGTGTGCTGTTATGTTATGCGAGTTAGCGTGTGCCATCAATTTTAGAAGTTTACAACCGAGAATCTAATAACGAATGTGTTAAGCTCAGACTCCATTACTCTGATATGTTGCGGACTTGTTGCACAACATGTTGTACAACAAATCCACATCAGACAGAAGAAAGTGGAGCTGGGATTTATGCACCCGTGTCAAATTGGTCAAGTTAGGCTACAACTATCATCATTATTTTCGTGAGGTCGATTTTCGTTACAGACCAATAGTCACTCGATTTTATACAAAATTTTAAGCCTAATAAAAATTTTAAATATTGCTTTATTTTACCGGTTTGTTATGTCTGGTTAAATGACAATCAGTTAAATAATTAAAACCACCAAATTAATTAGTAATATACAAGCACTTTTAGTAGCACCGTTCGAGTATAGTAATCCAGTCCAGTCAGACTAGGAAATCTATATCGCTGTCGTATAAAAGTCAGAATCTCGCGAGACTTGGCGGCGGCCGACGAGAGTTGTGGTGTGCGTGCGTGCGTGCGTGCGTGTCGGTGTTGTCACTACTCTGCGACGGTCGAGTTCAAGTTCACTTCCGGTCACGTGACCAAGTTGTTGCGTTGAACTGCTTAACTTGCTTACGTTACGTTAACGGTCAGTGCGCGCCATGCAGCGAACCGACGTTACAGTTTGAGTTGTGAAGCTAATTACAGCGGAAGAAGACAGATCGGCCGAAATGGGGGCTGTAAAAAATCACAGGACCAGGAAAATACACGTACGCCAAACTGGAGAGATCGTAGGACCAGAATTGTTTTTTTATCCTGTTATTTTCGTGTTTTGTCTACCTTTGTGGTGAATAAATAAACTATTTTTTCCACTTTTTCTACTTCTGCACTGTTTTTTTTCACTTTCCGAAGCTGCAAGGCTATAATTCCTAAAGCTCGTGAAACTCCTGACTGTCGCAGCAAAAAGTTTTAACAGCCTAGGACTATGACAGATTTGAAAAATTTTGACTTCGCTGGGTGAAGTTTCATGGACTTGAAGATGAAATTTGTAGATTTATGGTCGAGCATGAAGGTGCCACACACACCGTTGTCTTCTGTTTTACTGTTGTTGAACGTAAAATATCCTTTCTTAGATCAGCGTCTTTGTTATAGCTCAGGGAAGCCTATAATATGTGAAGTTTTCTTCAACGAAATGTCCTGTATAAATCCACGTTTTACTTGCTGTCTTTTACTTACAGTGTTGTCAAATGTTGTAAAGCACGACTTGCAGACTTCCCTATATAGTCGTCAAATGCTACTATAAGACTCACACAAGCGTTTGAGAAATTAAGTCATGGGTTGTAAAATCGTATATTTTAAAAAGAATGCGAAAATTCTGCGAAAGACCCAACATTTGAAAGCTATGTGCTCAAATTCGATCTTTTTCTGATTTTCTGAAATTATGACGTGACGTTTTACGATAAGTTTCGCGCTGTTTAGGGTAATTCAACATTTTCCGCCCTTATACAGAAAGATGTAGGCTTGCCGATATATCTCTGCTAGTGTCAATTGTAAAACATGTGCTTCAAGCCGGACTTGTTACAATAATAGTGAATAATCATGCGAATTAGGACTTTGTGGTGTTTGGTTGTTAGCTTTGTTTCTGACGGAATGGCGCTTGCAGTTTGCGACTCGTACCACGCCAGTTCGCAGTCGTGCCCAAACCAACTCGTACCTCAACTCACTTAAGCGCGAACTCTATCACTTCGATTTGTCGTGGATTTGTATAGTACTTACAGCAAGTCCACCACGAATCGAAACAGTTGGACTTTTGGCTTTAATCGTAACCCTTTTCCCAAACGTGCGTCAAGATTTTCGCTAGGAAATGGACGAAGTATGGCTGTAGTACTGTTGTCGTTGTTGACGCGTTTTAAATAATCACGTATATACGTTCTCTATGTCTCTCTCTATTTGCGTGCATGGTTGTCGATGGCCAGCATAGTGAATAGTGTGAGGATGCTCGCACATTTGTGACAAAAAGATACCGGTAACGCAAAACAACTCGAAGTGGGTCACACAGCGAAACTCGGTGCTGCAATCTTGCAAAGAAGAGGTTATTATTTTGCTGGGTGTCGCATATGCCGCATCAAAACAGTTGTTTGAGCTCGTTTTATGTTATTTTGTCGCAGATGTGCGAACACCTTAAGTGAGTAATGTGTGCTGCTGCAGTATCGTGCGTTGTCGGTATGCGTCTTCACGTGCTGAGTGTGCTTTGTCTGCTATTCGTAGTAATGCTGTTGTTACTGCTGCTGCTGCTGTCGCCACCGTTAATAACCGAACAATTCGAGGAATACCTAAAAAACACGAAGCAATTACACGGTGTAAACAAACCCTGCGGTTCACAAAATGAGTTCTTACGCGAGACATACTCTCATTGAAACAGCGTGCAGACATGTTTTTTAAACCTAGAATCATAGACGAACGGCTGGGATGGAGAGTGGTTGATTCGGCATTAAATTAGTCAGGCCAAAATAATTTGCTGCCAGAATGTTCAAATTCAGCACTAATGTGTTGCAAAATTTTAAGTATCCACAAACGTACAAACTCCACGTTAGGCACACTCAGTCGTTAGGGGACTGACTGCAGAGCAACGTACGTTTAAATACACTGAAACGATTCCATATAGTCTAACGTTGTCAAAGACGTTCCAGAATTGTTTTCACAGAGAGTTGTTTATCTTTCGCAGAACAACTTATGTAACTCAACTGCTGGCGAAACCGTATACTCGCGTATAGGGTCGAATCCACTCACCGTCTGCTAAATTTTACCGACGACCTATCGCTAAACGGAACAATTTTGCGGTTGGATCTCTGGTAGGCCTACATGATACAGTGTGTGACCAGCGATTTCTCCGTTGGCTTGATCCTCGCGACGTAAGCTCCCTTTGTGTGTGTCAATCCTTCACCTGCTTGTATATACAGTTTGCTATACGAGGAACTTACTTCGTGTGTTCGGCCGCGTACGTGACTCAGAGGATAGAGAGATGCGACGATTAAACTGAAAACGACGAACGACGCGAACGTTTTCCTGCGAGCTGAAAGCTGTACATGTTTAACGTCGGTCTGTTATTGATGTAGCTATCGCTGTTGTTGATATTGATATGATGTCGTGCGCGTGCGCTGTAGACTAATTACTGTAGACAATTTTTGTCATAGCTTGCATGCGTATACAATGCACAGTTGTGTAATATATACGGTATTATTCCGAACTGCAGTTCAGACATAAATATTCATCGCGCTGTTGTGTACGACCATAGAGATGTGGCACAATTTTTAGAACAGTACTAGCATATAGCCATCCCATCGTAAGTCACCCCGCCGGAAGTGGATTTGGTGCGCGACAGGCGTCGATGGACGCGTCATGACGGATGCTGACGTCACAGTGACGTCACGGACAGCCCCGGATGTACGAAATACCCGGATCTTTTAGCTACTTAACGGAACTTTTTTCGAATATAATAATACACTCTCTTAACGTTAACCAGTTTTTCCTGTACATGAAACGCTCGAAACGGGACTAAAAGGGTATTGTAATGTTCATTTGTTTTGGTCATCTTTGCAATAGTACCGTGGTACATAAGACAGGAGCAAATCAAATACATAATACATAGAAGTATAGGCTAAGACTAAAAGTAACACGTGTGTGACTGCAGTTAAACTTTGCTACCGCTTACGCTCAACTTAATTCGATGTGCTGTGAATTTGACGGATAGTGAATCATACAACAAGTTGTACAAAACATCTACAAGTTTTTCGCATGTGGTACATCTTGTCGTACGACAGGTCCACAACAAATCGAATTAATGGAATTACTGCTTTTTAACATTGTAGTATATATAAACTGTCGCATTATTGTTGATGAGGAAACAAACAAAAATTTCAATCAAAGTATGCATGCAGATAACTGTGAATATTCGACGTTAAGTTAAACCGAAACTGTAGTGATTACTGGTAATCATACGGTAGAATTATTAGACATTATGCAGTGCAGAAAAAAGAGATGGGTGAAATATCCATGCAAACATTAGTGGCGTTACCCGTTACTGTCCGTGGCCGGCTGTCGCTAAGCATTCCCGAGAGCACGACGAGAAATTTAGCTAGACATTCCATCACTAATATCCACGCCACCTTCATTCCAGAAGTACCCTCACTAGTCTTTATTGCTTGCATGACATTGGCGTGTTTTTGAATATCTTTTTATAATGCATATATTCGTCTGGTGCGTGTGTATCAACGTGTGCGTGTGTGTATGTGCAAAAGTGCATATATTTGATGTCTAGCTATATCTGTGCGTCTGTCTGTGTGTTTGACTGTCTGTCTGTTTGTGTCACTGTGTAAATCTTTGCAAGTTTCTTTTTCACACGAAGCACAATTTCAATTTTATTGCGTGAAATAACTCAGCCGAAATACGCCACTGAAATGCGACATTTACATCTGCTGCTGTACGTTACTTGATTCTGTTTATGTTTAGTTGAATCCGTAAGTGTTTTGGTTTCGTTACATAGAATTTTGCTGTAAACCAAGAGAGACTACATGCCACTTTGGCTGCCAATTTCTAAGGCTGTTTTTGTTTATTTTGCATACTAAAAATCCATCCATTCATTGTATATTGCGTACGCCGTGTACGGTTTTGTGCAATTGTTAATATTTTGTTGCAAATACCATTATTCTTTGCTTTCATCCTGCATATAAATAGCCGTGCGCAATGTAGACAGTAGATGATCCAATATAATAAGTTATTGTGTAAAGGCGTTACATTTGATCGACTGCACACGAATCTGCTAAATATCGGTATCACTAAAGTTGCATTTTGTGGCGTAACTTTTAGTGTTAACTAGTAAGTCGTGCTGAGACAACAAAATGCATAATAAAAGCAGTATTGTTGTTGACCAACTGTACGCATTTTCTTACAAGCACGAAACTGGAGATAGGCCTACGATGATAATATTGTGAACGTTCTCAGTCAGCTTAAAGGAACGCAGAAGTCGGATAAAATATCGTGGTGATGGTTAAAACCGCAAATATGAAAAGGTTCAGATTAAAATATGTCAAAACATTAAATAAAAAAGTGCATGATCTCCGCGATAATGGTGCTGCCACCCGTCACAACAGAATCTGGATCGCCGTCTAAATAGGCCTAAATCTAATTATTGTTGCTTTTCTGGGCCATGCCCGAGCCTTTCGAAAACAAGTTTCATCAAAATTCGTTTATGGCTTTTTGAGTTTTTTTGGATACAAAGGGAGAGGTCAAAAACATAATTTCCTTCTTCGGCGGAGGTACAGTAACAACAACAACGACGACGACGACAACCACAACAACCACAACGACAGCCAGAACAACAACAACAACAACAGCAACAACAACAAGAACCAAAGCAATTTGAGAAAATGCGGCATCGCTCTTCTCATTTGTATTCGCCAGGTGACAGCACATAACTGACGGTTTGGCTGCAATTTGTAGTTCCATGTTTCGGCTGAGGGTTCAACCCTGAATTTCGCTTTCTTTTAAGAAGCCAGTGACCCCTATTTTGATAGGCCTACAGTGTGCCATTGAACCTCACCAGCGTACGTACCAGACGGCTTGTAAATCTGTTGAACAGTTCAAACAAAGTGCGCGATTGTGACAGACAAACTACTTCGACGGACGGACGAACAGAAAATGGATAACAGTAGGCGGAATCGTTTGCGCTGTAAGAGCGATTCCGCAAAAAAATAATAATAATAATAACGTAACATATTAACAGACTTTGCTTTTAGTTTTTGTTTTTAACTCCCGGGATCTTTGCTGCCGGGTGTATAACAAATAATAATATGCCTAATAACAATGATAAGAGTAATGCAATAAAAGTGTTAACAAGCTGTCATTGGAGCACAATTATTATTGTCGGTGTTTAACCGCTTTATTCGATCGATTCTACTCAATACTCCGTGAAACTGTTTCTAAAACCGTTGCGGCAACCGACTGCAACCGACTGTATACACGGTGCAACGAGTTGCACGACAGACAAAAGCACCGTATTGATCAAAAGTCGGCAAAGAGACTGGCGTATTCGTTGGTCGACCCGACCACGATGTCTTCATCAGAGAACTTGGCGAAGTTACTTGAGTCGCTCGGAGCTGTGCCGCAGTCTGGCTTGAACGGCGCCGGAACCTGCCACGCAGACAGACATTCAGCGGGACAAGCGTTGATGAAGAATGCCAGAAAAGTCACCGAAGCCATTAAGAAACAGAACAAAGACACATCAGTCATACGAAGTCACGTAAAAAGCAACAAGCGAGCTGTGCTGTCGCAAGTCGGCTGCGCGATGCGTCGGCGTCGTGGACTCGCGGCTCAAAAAGTAGCAGAAGGAAAAAGTTGCAATTTTTGACGAGCAACTGGCAGATTTCCGTCTGAAGACATTTTGGTTGCTGAAAATTTTAATTTTGCCCACAAATTTTCCAAAAATGTAGAATAGAATTTTTAGAATTAAATTTTTTTAATGACAATCTTTCGACCAGAAGAAAATTTTCTGACCAACTATGCAGTTACTTTCTAGTAAGCCAGCCTACTCGTATATGCCAGCGAAGTAGTACTGGAATCCGGCAACGGACTCAAGTCGGACTCAGGCCCCAGGACTCGGACACAGTGCTGTTTGACATGCAAGTAACTGCACCTCATTGATTTTTTTATATTTAACTAATTGTTTTGTTAACGCAGTTTCAACAGACAATGTAGACTAATTTCTACTGTTTCTTGCCGCATGCTCAAGTCTTGAACACCAAATTTTACGCACATTCTCTCTCGTCGTGGTTATTGGATTTAAACTTGAACTAAGTGGACTTGATTAGGCCTACATCATTGCTTTATATAGACTACATTAAAGTAATTATTTTCATAGGCCCACGTACCTTCCTGCTGTATACAGCCATCCAGTCGGTGTCGCTGAACCAGGGATGTTGTTTGATATCAGCGACTCCTGACCTGAGACAGCCCAGACGACGTGTTAACTCAGGCTGTAGCAGACCGCAGAGAAGTATCTGCAGTTGTGGGCTCATGTGTGCCGGACAGATAAACTACACTCGACAGCATTAATTAATTAATTAATTAATTAATAATAGTTCATAATAATAACAACGGTAACAATAAGCAACGCTGGCCAGTAACCTGAGTAATCTTTTATTGTGAAACAGGCCTAGTTGCAGTTGTAAACTCACATGATTAACTAAACTCACAAATCATCACGAGCAGAGTAGTTATTAAGTAAGTAAGTGAATCTTCAATTTATATAGCACATTACTGCCAGAACGGCTTTTAATAGGCTGTTACTCTGAAGCTTATTGGACAAATACGTCGGTCCAGTGCCGATATATTGTGCGGCCGTCCACCTAGTTGTACATCCCATTGTGCATAACCCTAGCCCCGACCTTGACATTTTGAGCTAAAGATTGAAACACCGGTTACTACTGTCCTACAGAACACTCACACCAATTTGTTTTTCTTCTGCGCCTTGCTGTTATTGCACTAGAAGCCCATACGGAACCGACGAACGGGCATACGAACGGAAAAAGTCTATTAAGACGGACACAATGACTTACACGCTTTAACTCCGTCGCCGGCATGGCTCACGCTTTAAACTTCAGAAATTTTCAATTAATGAGTTAACGAACGAAAAAAACTAACGCCGTTAAAAATAAACGCAGTGGCCATAATTATTTTGCATTAGATAGAGGTCCCAGCTCCAATAAAAAATAGCAAATTTCGAAGTTAAACCCAAGTCAAAATTTGCACTGCTATCGGCCAGATCGACTGAGAGTCATAGCGATGCCACCAAGTGCCCAATAACATTGGGCCCTTGTTTTACTTACATGTTCAGTCTGTATGATACGATTTTTATTTTTTTTAATGTCGAATAAATAAAATGCAAGTAAACAAAAACCTTTCCAACGATGATTTGCGCGTAGAGTTTTGATTCCTCATCTGCTTTGAACGGCGTACATCCGGCGTTCATTTCGTACAAGAGAACACCAAGAGCCCACCAATCCACCGAACGACCGTAACCCTGAGTAGTACAGTAAGAAATATCGCATAAACTAACTAACTGAAAGTTTTACTGAGATACATTCTTACAATACTCAGTTAATCAAGTTCAAATTAACATAATATAAAACAATGGTACTGTCACGCCATTTTGTCTAGTTTTTTTCGTCGCGATTTTAGCTGTTCGTCCACGCATTATCGTGAAACAAAAATATAACAGCAACGGCATTTTTGCGTCGGTCGATTTTAGCCAGCTAGAATGCTCAAATATACACGGATTGTGATGAAATTCTGCAGAGGTGTGGGCATGGCCCAAGGAAGAAATGATTCGGTTTTTGCGACGACACGGATACTACTGTGGATTCTGAATTATACTATTAGGCAGCGCTGTATTAAAACTTTTCTAATCGCCAGGTGGCCAAAGCAGTTCTCGGGAAAGTTTTGAGATGTCTGATTGCTTCTGGTTCTAATTGTTCCTGCATTCCTGTCTCACACGAGTAAATAATCTTTTTTTGCTGGAGTCTTATCCATTGCGGACTAACATTGTGCATCACGCGGTGTGCAAGGTAAGCTATTTAAAAACAGGTGTAAATTGCGACGTACCTTAGCGCGAATGATCTCAGGCGCCAGGTATTCGGGAGTGCCGCACATGGTGTAAGTGCGATTGCGAGTCCGCTTAGCGAAACCGAAATCGACCAACTGACAACAAACACGCAGCGGATTGCTTAGCGGACCGCTTTTATGGAACAGCCTGTCGATTGAGATCCGACTGAAAGGCATTACTTTTAAACATTATAGGCGGCTACTGAATGCGTATCTGTTCGTTTAGGTTGCGGCGCATTGTGACTTTTTTACTCAAGTGCGCCGAATATAAGTATTCGTACTCAGTCACTGTCATTCACTCATATGGGAAGCAGCAGGGAGGGTTGAAAATGTCAAGGCCTTTGAGGGCAGGCAGACATTTCCGACAAAAATATGGATGCTCAAAATTTTAATTTTGCTCTTATATTTTCCGAGAATGGAGGATTTTCAGCCAAAAGTATTGACGTTTGGAAAAATGATATTCACAGGTAAAAATTCAAAAGAAGAGATCCCCGCTGCCACGACTGCACATAGACCTACAATACAAACATTACATTAAGCATCATCACTGTCGTCATCGCGACTAAGTTTAAGTTTTTCTTATTTACCGAAAAACAACGAATCGACGAATCAATCTATTAGTTAATCATTAATTATCCGATGCACAACTTGAAAATACAAGACGCCACAAAACGTTAAACTTACAGTCAGTATAAAATATATGATCAAAATTTCCCGAAGTTTGTGAGTTTATGACTAGTTTTATCCGTATTTAATATGAAACGTTTTTTTCAGTTGACAGCAGACGTAATCCGTACATGCTGATATGGTTAATTGTACTAGTACGAATACGAATATGTATTCGTTTTCTAGATCGATTAGTTCGAGTAGGCCCAGCTACGTTACAGATGCTACTGTACTTTGAGGTAGCCGTCTGAATCGACCAGAAGGTTCTCTGGCTTTAGATCCCTGTACAGCACGTCGACGTTGTGCAGATATTCTAACACGAGAACCAGCTGCGCTATGTAGAACCGACTACTTGACTCACTGTGCGTAGATTTACACACAATAGAAACATTACTAAACAGCAAAAACGAAAAAAACGAAAAATGTAACAATAAATTGATGAAAAAACTATATGACGATAACGTCAAAAATGACATCATTATTCAAAAACTTTTAGCATGTAAACAGTAAATTAATACGTATCAAATATCAGCAC
>Ga0209671_1001596_pt1 | contig 19302 bp, 9 predicted proteins | sample WorMetHERISLAND2_2_FD_187401 | JGI IMG/M metagenome (GOLD analysis project Ga0209671, IMG submission 187401) | Marine gutless worms symbiont microbial communities from Max Planck institute for Marine Microbiology, Germany - Olavius geniculatus... | ecosystem: Host-associated > Annelida >...
CTCCAAGGTTACTGGACCAAACTTCACCGGACTTGTTTCGCCTAACGCGGGAGGAATCGGTGTCGAACAAGTAACTCACCGATTTTGAATATCTTCATCCGTTCTGGAGAAATTGGCTGCCAAACTTTGAAGTCGACCGAAATCGGGCCAAATTTTGCATGTTTTTGGCCCTTAAAATTTTTTTTGGGAGGCTCCCCTAAAATTTCGGCCCAGGATTATAAAATTGAACATACTTAGGAGCATCGTGCAAAATTTCGCGGCGATCGGCCCACGGAGCTCGGAGATCACGCGAGGGGAAAAAAGAAAGAAACCACAGCAAAACTTAAGTCCGCTTCCGCAAGCTATCGCTTATGGGCGGACTAACAAGCTTTCCATCAGTACCGGATTCGCATATCCAGACTTAGTGGAAAATGTGAATTTTGACTAAGTAGGTCAAAAAAGGGTGTGGCAACTTTCGGAAAAAATATCATATTTCGTCAAGTACGCAAATTAAAACGAACGGCAAGAAATACTGAATATCACATTTATTAGTGCGATATATAGGGAATTTGGTGATATACAGTTTTCATGGAAACTAAGTGAAAAAATATGAGATCAATTATCGAAGATCGATTTCGTTGGGGGCGCACGCAAAAATGGGGAGCAAAAAGGTTAGAATTATTTTTTGGGGTTATATCTTAATAACTACCACACCAATTACTACGATGTTGACAGCTACTGAAAGATGAAAGGATTGGGTATTTTTAGGAATAGGTGTTAGAATTTATAAAATAGAACTTAGATTTTACAGGAATGTCTAAAGTTGCAGGTACCCTATTGTAGCGGTAACCTAAGACTAGAGGGCGTTGAATGACCTGGTTTTTGGCAAAATTTGGCTATATTGTCATAACAAGCAATGGTGATGTGCTTGTTAATGGTATCAACATCTATGACCTTGCATTACCTTGAAAACAGAGGATTTTGGTAATTCTGAGCGATTTTTGGCTGCAGAAGAGTGAAGTGTAACAAAATGGATGGAGATAAACTGATACTAGCTGCGAACAGGAACTGCCATATGCTCTCACATGTCTCATGAGCATTAGCTCAGTTTCCTTGTGTTAACCACTTACCATTTCTGACGTCCCTGAAAATCAAACAAGCCAGGCTTCAATGTCTTGCACGGCCCATCGATAACCTGCATGAACATTCACCGCAGTGTAATTGTAAGCTTGTAAAATATGCACACCAATATTTTATAGCAATGCTGGCATAGGATAGTAGAAAATAAATTTTATTATGCATCTATAATGCTTGCTTGCTTCCTGGCATTAGCCAGAGTGCTGGAACATTGCCAGAATTAAATGTTTACAGAACTGCGAATCTGTGCCTCACTAACTCAAAGGTCAGTAAAAACAAGAGTTTGAAGTTATGTGGATATGAATGCAGGAGCCAAGAATGGGGTCATATAAAAACGTTGTATACTGAATAAGAAAAGTTAATTTCTCACGTGAGAATTAGTATTGAGATACTGAAAACCACGAGTGTGGTCGTAGTCTGACAGAAAAGCGAAGCTGAACGTTGAAAGTGCTGATTGAATCAGATCTGACGATTCAGGCGTGGACACGAAACCTTCACTGACTCGGCAAGAAGGTGTTGTCGACAATCGAGAATTTCTGGGTAATTCCAGGACAATGTGAAGTATACCACGTGACCTGACGTCGCGATCGTTTTCAGCCAACAACGGACAACATCAGCAGATATCTGGATGTTGTACGATGACGACAGGAGCTTGGAAAATTTGAATCGACGACAGCCATCAATGGCAGTTCAGGCATGAAGTGCAGTACCGGGTGAAAAGACCTTGCTTGCATTTCGACATGTCACTGTTATACCGAAAGCAGGCTGACTGTATACCCTTTCACTGCACCAGTCACCGAAAGCGTCCGACTTCCGGTTCCAAAATGCAAGCAAGTACCCCTCGCTAAGCGCATTGCCTTAACGCTCTGGCTATGCTGCTAGTGTGAAACTTTTTCACACATTGCAGTCAGAAACCGACTAAGCACAAGTCACGTCTCTATGGCAAGCAATTTAACAAACATTACAGCTGTCGAATTAACATGCATTAAAAAATTAACGCACACAAATAAATTTACTTAATTCTGTGAAGCAGGAGTCCCAATATTCCTTCAAACTACGTTTATTTGACAATCAAATAATATTCAAGTAATTAAAAATTGTTTTGTTGCCGTTCCATCACTACTGTCACGATCCTGCGACACAGGCACGACTTCGTGGGCTTCATTCCAGTCACCCTCTCAATGTAGTCTACCTAAAATATCAGCAACATTAATGACACGTTATTAACGCGTTAATGCATGCATTGAAAAAAATTAACGCAATGTGTTAATGCGTTAAATTAAATAAATTAATGCCTCAACGGCTCTAAAACATATACATCTTTCTAGCCAGTAGCGTAAAAGTTGAAATTTCACATGTGTAGTGTGGACTAATACTATGCAGAACTGAGCAAACGTCGCCCATGCTGCCCAAGATGATGACAATGATATTCACAGTTCACATGCCAAGAAATAAAATCAGGTGACAGGCTCAAATTAGCAGGATCATTTAGTAGTTTCAACCTCGTATTTGCCTTCAAAGGTGGCCAAAATTTTTAGCTTCGGCTTTGAAATCCAATACTTCTTGCCCTTGTCACACAGTGACAAACCAAAATAAACACCCAACTTCACTAGAGCTTATTAGTTTTCCCACCTGTTTGTACCGAGCGTAAAAATATAATAAATCATCGCTTTTTAATGTTCCTGAAGTTCTTCTCACATAACTACACGCGTTTTCAAACAACTCTTCAATTTCATTTTCTGTCATTGTATATTTCTAAACACAAAATTCAACTAAAAAACATGAAATTGTAAACATCAATGTTTAGAAACAAATGTATAAATATCATTTGCTGCGGTACTGCGGTCCGTGCAAATACCGGAAAAACGACGAAACACGGCTAAAGACGGCGAAAAACGTCGAAAGACACCAAAAGAAATAATATTTAGTAAAATTTAGCTATATAAGTCCACTAAAAACTCAAAATACCGTGAAAAAACTAGCTCTGGACAAAAGTTAAAGCTGCTGACAGCGTATGAGACGTTAATGAAGAACACTGCACTGCCAAAAAAGACAGCAAAACGACAAGACAACCAAACAGAACGAAAGACGCGTTAATTTTAAAATTTAGCTATATAAGTTTAACAATATAATATATGTAGGCCTGAATAGAACAAACGTCACATAAAATAAAGTTTCGGGCTAAACTGCCAATTTTTTTGCCAACAAGTTTACTTTTTTTACTGTCAGCAGCTGCAACTTTTGTACAGCAGCTAGTTTTTACGATATTTTGAGTTTTTTAATCGACTTATATAGCTAAATTTTACTAAATATTATTTATTTTGGCGTCTTTCGCCGTGTTTCCAGTATTTGCACGGACCCCGTTTTAGCTATAGCATTAGTGCTGGGTCAACGACTAATTTTTCAAACTGTTAATACTCTATCGTCATGTTTCCAATGATTGTTAAATCCCATTTAATTTTGAAACATATTGCAATATCGGCATTGCTTATTAGCTGACAGTCACTAGTGGCGGATCCAAGAAAGGGGGGCTGCGGACGTGCGGTCGCACCCCCATTGAGCCCTTATGCATAAGTAAACACTTCATATGCTCTGCCAAACCGCTGATTAAAAAGTTCGTGTATCAGGAAAATTATTAAAATTATTGCCAGCAGATGTTATATTTTAAGGCTAAAATGCACCAGATTTGATTTCAGCTGCGGCTCCACCTAACCCCGCTGGGGGAGCTGACAGCACTCACCAAACCCCCTAGCTGGATTCAAGGGGTCCTACTTCTAAAGGAAGAGAGAAGGGAAAAGAAAAAAAGAAAAAGGGGAGGAAAGGAAAGGGGGAAAGGGGGAAAGGGAGTTAAGGGAAGGGACAAAGGGGATATTCTGCTCCCCTCCCCTTGGCTAAAGCCTAGATCCGCCACTGACAGTTACTATGATAAAACATGTACTACTGTATTGTAAAACCGTCTAGTTACCTTCAGTGCTCTTACTTAAATTATTTGCTATTCAAAATGCATAAACCATGGACTAGAGTGCGCACTAGTAGCAGCAATGTTAACATAAACTTGAATGCCAAGGACCAGAAAACACGAGAAGTGATTTCTGGCGACTTTTACAATAACCAGGGCTGGAAACCGGTCCAAAAAAACCAATGCCTTTTAAGGTTTTTAAAGTAATCCAAGAAAACCTCCAAAGTCCAGTTTTAGTTTTTATTTGTTTTCTGTTGTGAAATATATTACATATCATATTAAAATTCATACTGTAATAAAAATTTTGGAGTTGACTTAATTATTTCCTGGGTTGTATTTTGTGCATGGTGTTCACTGGACCAAAAAACCTAAAACATCTAAAAATTTTCAGTAAAAAACATAGGTTTTTTCCAGCACTGGCTATAACCTACTCTATTACTCTTTGAATAGGGAGGCACACAATACATCCGGTAGGCAGTATGCACTTATGTCAGGATTTGTGTGAGGCCAATGCAAAATTCCGCTTTAAAAACTGCAAAGACTTTTATAAAAGAAATATATCCAAGGGCTGATCAAAGAATATTGTAAATACTGTATTTATTTCAGTTGATCATCAGTACTGCTCTCTCACCAAATACCATGCACCAACATTTGTCAGATAGCATCAACCAGTCAACTAAATAATTGTAATAACAATCCTACAAATTAGCCTTAAATGAAAACTCAAAAAGACACCAATGGAGAGGAAACAGACAGTAAGGCAAAATAACACTAAATACATTTTTATAATACTTAATTACTTCTCCAATAAACTACCAAGGTACAACACAAATATGTTGGAATATCGCTGGTTGGTTTTGTTATTTACTGTGCAGTTTTAAAACAACCAAAAAGAAGCTGGATATACCAGTACATTTAAAATGCACAAAAATCTCAACGATGAAAATCTACAACTTTATTACATTAATACACGAACTACATTCCAGTACTAAAACTACTGCAGCACAGACAACGGGAAAGTTTAGTCGTACTGTTTTTTTGACACAATATCATAATTATACAGTAGTTGAGTTTCTAGCCTAACGACTAGCTGGCAGTTGGCAGACGCTCACTTGGAACTAGTTGAGAACAGAGCCAGCAGGCCACTCGCTGTTGCCATCGAGAACACATAATTGCTAAAAAAATGTTAAAAAAATCAACTAAATATGGCACACCATATCACATCAACTGCATTCAGTTTTACTGTAATTTCTAAATATATCGTATCAAATGAGAAACTACAAGTGAGCGAGTGAGTAGAGTTCTATGTCCTGCCTGACACATGATTATAGTGCATAACTAAAACCTACAAGAAAATTGAGCAATGATCACATAACGCGTGACAGCGACAGAAACTACAATTTGTGCTGAATAACTGTATTGTAAGCTTTCAGGATACACGAGATAATTGAGGTCAAAAAGCCACTTTTTAGTGGCATAGTTGTCTTTGATGCCCACCTGTGCCAGCCTCCTTGAATCTAGGGGGTCGGGACTTGAAATGCTGAAATCTATGTTTAATGCTGAAAATTTCATATGCAGGTTGTCTTGGTCTATCTCCAGCCATTTTGTCGCAATTTACTGTTGAAATGTGCGCTGCAGTGAAAAATTACAAAAAAATTCACCAAAACCCCCTTTTTAGAGGTTCAAGGTTGTTCAAGGTAATCGACGTTGACAAATCTAAATAGCCTGTCACCAGTGCTTGTTATAATAAGCAGCATGTCTATACCTATCTGCAACCGTTTTCATGCTACACGAGATAATTGCACTAAAATAACCACTTTTTAGGAGGGTAGCCATCTTTGATGCCTGCCTGCGCTGGCCTCCTTGAACCTAGGTGGTCGAGACTTGGACTTCTAAAATCTACATTTAATGCTAAAAATTTCATACACAGGTTGTCTTGTCTTCAGCCATTTCATTGCAATTCAGTGTTGAAATGTGCAGTGCATTCAAAAACTGCCAAAAATTCACTATAAACCCCTTTTTGCGGGTTCACAGTCGTTCAAGGTCATCGACGTTGATAAATCTGAAAAGTATGTCACCAGTGCTTGTTATGATAAGCAGCATGTCTGTACCTATCCGCAACCGTTTTCACACTATACGAGCCAATAACAGCATAATAGTTCTTTTTAAGTGGGTACCCTCTTTGACACCCTCGTTCGAGGGGAACCCCCACACCGGCATCTGGTGTGGGGGTTCCTGCACCAGGTGCACAAAATTTTGTCACGATAAACTAGAGACCTTGCGGCAGCCCACAGTGAAGATTTCATGATCCTAGCTTGCACCGTTTTGATACAGATCACGAGTGTGACAGACAGATGGACAGGACAGACGATTAGATGATGGCTAGGACGGGCAAAGCCTTCTGCTGTCGCACGTAAAAACAACTGCTCTGCCCAAAGGTACAGAATGAATCGATACACAGACCACTGAGCAGTGCATTAGTGCTTAATGCACGTACTATAAAACAGGCACAACACACACTTTAACACATTTCATTTACATTCTATGTGACAGTGCATGCTGTTTTCAAAAAACTGAAAACCAAAGTGAAGGATACATCGGAGGTGAAAATGCCCTGAGCAAGTAGAAAGATGTGATAATGATCAACGTCAGAAACAGAGCATTATTGTAGAAGATTGAAAATGTCGTTGCCTCATAGTCCGCAACTTCATTCTTCTTCCACAGGATCCTAAACATAGATACAGTAAGTAACACATTTTACATCAATCAATCAATAAATCAAAGACATACAGAGCACCAGATGTCACAAATGAATCACAGGCACAATTAACAAAAACGGCATAAAACTAGGCTTAATTCTAACATAAACCAACTTAATTAGAATTTTAATTCACATAAGACTGATAGAAATTGTACTCACAAATTTTGGGTGGGAAAATTTTATTCCATCCTACAACTTTTACCATGCACAAAATCATACAAATGTGAGTTAAAGCTCCATGTAAGACATGATATATAAAATTTATCGAACACTAACACACCTCATCTGACTCATTTCTACTAAAGCCGTCGAATTAACGGCATTTATTTAACGCATTGACTTAACGCTTGATCGATCACTAATGTCATGGTCTCGCGACACAGCCACGAGTTTGTCGGTCATCAGTCCAGTCCACTTACACAATCAACAATATAACGATGCATTTTCAACGCATTAACGCACGTTGAAAAAATTAACGCAATAGCGACAATATGTTAACACACCGAAAAAATTAACACTTTGACAGCTTTAATTTACACGCATCGAACAAAACTCACCTTTCTTCTTTCTCCTGTTTTGACATTTTCTTGTCATCGCCGTAGGTCTTGTTCAACTCTCGGCTGACTGCTTCGCCACGTTTCAGGGCAACCCTGCATGAACAATTTCACAACATCAGTTAATTAATTAATCTGCTCACTAACATTCACATTACACAACTCAACCGTACTCTCGTTTGTTACTTAAGCCAAATATATCATGCAACAATTCAAGAATGTGATTAATAATTATGTCTTATCATAGATGCTAATAATGCTGCACTGCATATGCATATGTCACTGACAAAAATTGAAACTAATAACGGATAAAACACTTCTATCAGTGGCAAATTCTAAAACACAGTCCTGAAAAGAATACCAAAGATGTGACTTGAGAAGCAACATTTCATATTGGTGCAGAATAAACGTAACAATAAGACAAATATGAAAGCTTACTTACTTATGTTTCAGCACAAACTTGACGTTCTTGTATGCCATGGCAATGAAATATGCACATATCAGTGTCATCACAACAAAAATAACAGCAGACTGATAGATGTCCATCTGATAAATCCTCCAAAACAACCCTGGATAGCAAATGCAGAACACTTTCTAATATTATCTGCTGATATTCTTTTCAGATGAATCGCAACATTTAGCATCTTGTTTAAAATTGTATCACAATATGCACAAGCATGATAGCATATATTTCATACAGCGCTTTAATGTACTCGAATATATTCATGTATTCAAGTACTAGTTAAATAGCAGACACAACATCTGAAAGTATTTAAATACAAACTTAACAACAAATATTTTAGTAGTACCTAAATACTACATAACAGCATTTAGCATTGAAATATGTAACATAATTTTAGTTTACCGAGGGAAGGGGGTACGATCATGTAAATAGCTTTGTATGGAACAAATAGAGGAGCTCTGCACGAATTTTTCGACTGTACCCCAAATGACAGGGAATCAGTCTATTGTGTGCTATGGTCAACTCGTCACAACATGACACACAACTGGGGTTAATGGTATGATTCTAAAAACGTTAACTCTATTTTCAGTTCAACGAACTGACAGGAGCAGTGCAAAATTTACTACTTTCAGTTCGGGGGAGGGGGGATAACGCCCGACGCCGCCAGGCCGCAGACATCCTGCCACCGTCACTGTCAAATGCTGAGCTGCACGACACTGATACCTCCAGATTTTTGTTGCCAGGAGTCGACAGCCTGGTGGTACTAGAATGTAGCAGAAAGCTAATTAACTAATTAATCTAAAATACATGAACCTGAGTTGCGCAATAAGATTTTAGGTTCATGCTGTAAGTTTACGAGCATTATGATCCAATTCTGCAAATGTCCAGCTGACAGTGAACCTATCAATATTGTAAAGTTTATATGAATAAGAAATGTGGCGCTTAATTATTTTTTTCAGTCTATTTAGTATAAAGACAGAACGTCGTCATGCACAAGTCATGGTATCGTGTCACTCTTTAGGCCTACCTGCTCAGATTTCATCTCGGCAGCCAGCGCTAATAATGAGAAGTTACTAAGTTACTAGAACTCGCAATCATAGGTTCCCCTAATATTTATTAGACCTACTTTGGAATTTAAGTAAATCTGTTCACCATCTTTAATATGTTACTGGTGCGATGTGAAATTAATACATTCTCTGAACTGATTCTAGTATACCCATTGAGCTACACTTCTGATCGCCGAACTGCTTTTAGTAAATTCTGATTCTTTCGACTCAGTTCGGCGAACTGACGATAGTAATTTTGGTCACCATCTTTCAGTTCGCCGAACTGACAGCAGCACTGAGCTTCTAAAAATGTCAAATCGTCACAGCTGTTCTCGTTAGACGACATAGCTGTAACAGAAATCGCCATCGACGTGGCAAGAGAAAAACCAGATGTGACTTACAAATTGGAATTATCGACACAATCACCGCATTTCCGTAAAATAGAGCTGAAGATTTTGTGCTAACGTTACGACTAAAGTCTTGGAGTAACAGTTCTTCCTGTTTGGTCAACTTCTTTCCAGCTTTTGCAGACATTTTCGAGACTAGCGACAAAATTGTAAACAAGTAAACAGCACACCGGAAACGAATTCAGAAAATAAGTAACCAAATACAAAAAAGACTATAAAGTAATTGAACGTAGGTTCAAGGAAGCGCTTACCGGTAGTGCATTCTTCCTTGCTTGTATTACTGTTTGCAGCATACCTACGTCTGTAATTAGCATCTGCCAATCTAATAAAATGCTTCAAAGTGTTGTTGTCTGCAAACTTGTGATCTTTTTATAATCCACTCAGTGCCTTACTGATAAATCTTTTCTTATTTTAATCTTTTCTGCAAGTTAAAAAAATAAGGCTGTGAAGCCTGTATAGTTGTTTGTACTTATCGTTATCCTGACTACAATTTTAGGTCAGGATGACTACACAGCATTTAAAGTAGGCAGAACTGTTGTACGGTGTACATGAAGTGACCGATTGACCGTCACATACTAACATCTTAAACATGGCAGAGGCCAAGTTGAACTTTCTAGAATTCTACACATGGAAGGAAAATGCAGCAGATGGAGACCCGAACTACAAAATAAAATTTTTTAATCGTAATCACAAAGGCCTGACCACCCAAAACAGAATGACAATATATGCTGATATAGCACTTACATTTTATACCACATTTTTGAGACTTTGTAATAACCAGTTATGTTGAGTGCACATTTATTAGCCATACATTTACAGTACCATTAAAATATGTTACACATAGTAATAAACATTAATAGTTACAAAACAAAACCTAATTTACAAACTAAAATTATATATAAAATCGCAAAAAACGTTACACCAACAAAGAATATTAACACCAAATTTGCTAATCAATTCCCGGTGGCCCTGGCTGAGGCTGTGTTCACGTAAACATAAGTACAAGTCCGGCACTGTACGGATACCCTGTGTATGAGTTCCAGCTGTTCACATACATGAGTACGGGTTTACGGGTTACCTACAGGTAAATTTCACTCGTACAAGTAGTTTCTGTGCTGGTCATGTTTTTATCCAACCCGTGCGAAGTAAACTACCTGTAAACAACAATAATATAATGTACAACAACTGTGGCAGATATTTGACGTCAGAAGTGACGTCATTGTAAAATTATTCATCGTTAGAGGTGCGCAGTTGGAAAAATTATTAGCGACTTGATGAAATATTGTTGCTTATTCGTCAAGCATTACCTCGATTCGATTTCATTTAATATGGCCGACATGCATTGAGTTATGCGCTTGTGCAAGTGACCGTGAACATTCCGCTCATATATGTGAAGCTTCTATGAGTCGTAAGCCGAAATCGTGTGTGTGTGAATGCAGCCTGACTCAAATTCCAGGAGATAGCAAAAACAAAATCAGAGATTCACCCATGGACCACTGCTTGCATCATAATGCAATAAATGAACCCAAGTTGAATACTGCCAGTCAATGAGTGTATAATGACTGCAGTTACACTTATCCAAAAGATACAAAGTCTAGACGTTCTTGTTTGGTTTGCTTGTTCTTCTCTTGAATGGCATTGTGGGCCAGATCTAGCCAACAGTTAAGACTATGTGCACCAATGGCCCAACGTTCCTACCATTCTACAGTCTTCACAATCGACTCATATGAAGGCACTCACTAAAATGCCTTCCGTTATAAAACATTACAGAAACAAAAGCAACAACAAAAATTTGTGGTTACCTAGTACGAAGCTAAACGATAAATGTACAACAGATTTCTAGGCATAAATTAAGATCATACCGGCTGTAACATACATTACATAGCCAACACAAAAAATATTGATGTAAATAATACAACAAACTCACTAACAATTGACAAAAGTTAGAGCTATCAAACTAACATATTAAAATCAACTGCAACTGAAGAAATTAATTAGATCAACATTTTTAGCACAGTTGCAAAAAATTACTTTGCAGCTTTGCAGCAGCATGCTGTCCTCTTTTATAGCTATCTCAATATCCTTAAACACTGCCAATGTTATCAATAAATGGCACCGGAAACCAGCAGAAAAACTATCAAAGAAAAATCCTGTTCCATGCGCTACTCATTACACCTCCCAGCAACACTAAACCAGATAAGTATTCAAACAGTAATTAATGCATGACTAATGCGACTAAGAAAATAACCAGTTGGACAGCTCCAACAAAAATGTGAAAAACAACAGTTGAAAAATGTTAAGATAGTACCACATGCCTACTGTTATTAATAACACAGTCACCACTAGCTCTGTTAGCTATGCAGAGTCTATCATAAAAGTCTGACCAAAGTACATATACTTCATGGTATTAAGTCAAACTTTATCAGATGTAAGAGCACAGACATGTGTATATTTCACTATTCACGTGTTGTTTTACAACGGAAGTCTTTTGGCATGCAACAGCCAACAAGTAACATTCACAACAAACTGCCACATGCATACCATAACACAGACAGTACAATTAACCACTTGGAGACTTGATGTCACAAGAATAAACTGAAATAAACACCAAGCAAAACATTTTTATACTCCGCAAAGAAAGAACAAAAATGGTAATTAACTATTCATCAAAAAACAGAAGTAGCAATTTTTTTGTGCCCAAAAATTTGAACAATAATAAGCAATATACAAAAATATGTAAAAAGTTCATGACATGTGGGTGAGATGGTTTGAACTCATGATACTGTTTGAGGCATGTATTCACAGCACCAGTCAGACCAGTGATATTGTATTGCAATGAGAAATAACTGAGAACATAACAGCTGATATCTTTAGAAACAAAAAAAACCTAATCAAATTTCAACTAAGATCTCTGAAAAATACAATTCAATAATGTTTCACATATTTGCAAAAGCTAATCAGCTTAGTTTGGCACAATAAAGCAAACTAAAGATAACTGAACAAATACAAGTAATCGAAGGGTTCGGTATGCAGACACTCGTGTCTGACTGTTGCTAAGCAAGTGAAGTGAAGTATTTGTAGAAACATTAACACAAAGTACCGATACAGAAAACAAACATTACATTACAAGATGAAGTACCTCAACCGCAACAACTGCAATAGCAAGTACATATTACTGCATCGGAACAGCTATAAATAACAGGCACAGTATACACAGCGGTACTTTCAAAGTACATACAATGATTGGTAACGAACTAACGGTTATCGTATGAGAATTAACGACATCCATTAATGGTAAAGACAAAAGCAAAGCTAAGGTAAAGGCTCTCACTCAAGCGATAAAGGGCTACCAGGTGTAAATGATCATCTTATGCTTTTTTGGCCTGTCTCTGAAGCGGCAAGACAACGAACAAGGCGTCACTGCATCGTACTGTGTTCTCTTTATTGCTGATACCAAATTACACAGGTCAGCAAAAAGGTAAAATGATAGTAAAAACTGTCTTTGAATGGACTCATAGGTTGAAACTTGAAAAATTATGTTAATTCACAGATAATACAACCTTTTTATTCTGTCTGCTTATTGTCCACCACAGCGATACCTGGCAGACAGTCATTCCAAAGAAGGCAGCAGTGGTTGCCGAAACGTCAACAATAACAGAACAAATAGATTGCTTTTTTGATGAATTTACAATTTACATACTTATTGAGATGGCACAAACTGCCTAAAAACAGCAGTATAACATCTGGAATTTGAAATTGCAAATGCAAGTCAAATGCTCAGACATCATTAAGCCACCACAGTGGCATCTAATAATATATGCAGAACGTTGCAAGAGATGGAATCCAAAGAATATGAACCATAGAACGCCAGGGCATGCTCGTTTCACCACTGCACAATATCATAGAGCATGTAAGTGGTATGGATACAAAGGTAAGGGCAACCTCATTACAGCCACCTTCGCCAATCAAGCACATGAACACATCTCTCTTCAGCAGCTATCTGTGAATTTCTAACAATATGTCAAAGATGGCTGGAAGACAGCCGAGATGTAACAATCAGCTACCTGCAATGACACGTCAGGGGGTAAATTAACAACGGTTAGCAAATTAACGTTAATACAAAGAAAATTATCAAAAAACATGTGCAAAAGTCTTAAGAAAAATGCGATATGCAGAAAAGGTTGTATACTGCAACAAAAAAAATTATGAAAACTCACGCAAAGGTTAGAAAATCTTATGGAAGCACATCAGTTGACTTGAGATACAAGTAACAAACAAAGGTGACGGCTACTTCATGTAATAAGTGAAAAAGTTATGGAATCTTAAGTTGAAGAATTAGGAAAACTTGTGAATATCAAGCAATTTCTTGGGAAGCCTTGCAAATTAGGCCCTGTACTAAAATTAACATACAAATGTTGACACAGTTATATGAACAGTGAACAAAAGCACCCTCACTGTAGCTGCTTTATACTGACACTGCATTAATGAATCCTATCAAACTGGAAGCACATCTATAAATGCATAAACATGCCACACACACATACACATACTGTTGCTAGCACACAGCACATTTCACGTATTAATTCAAAACACAAACATTGCGAACGCGCAGTGTACCATCACAAATATTAGCATAAATATAAACCGTCATATACAGTTGCAGTTATGATGATTGTGTCTCCATATTTCTGTGGGGTCGCTCAAATCGCGAGACCCGACATAGCGAGACCTGACAACACGGCACCAGATTGCAGGGGTGAACATCGCAAGACCTGACAACACAGTACTACATCAGAAGTTGCAAAAAAGGGCTTTTTCAACAGCGAGCATAGCCAGTACTGTCAGTCTGACCAGTGAAACATGGCCAGATGGCCATAAAGTCACATGGCCTGTCTGGGAAAATGCACTTGTCGGTTAGTAGACCTTACCGTCATCTGATGGCACCAAATGAAAACTGCCAACATTAGTGAGGTCATGTCTTAAAGCCGGCCTAGATGTCTCGTGGTCAGCGAGGTTAGAATATGTGTTAAAGTTGGGCCCGTATATCAAGTATGAAATATCGTGCCATAGCAAAAGGCCATGGATATGTTTATGTGCACGCAAATCAACTTTATAAATGCGTGTGCACTGTTGGACTGACGAAATACTTGAAATGTATTAATTTAAAACTGGATGTTGAACTGACTGATTTTGCTGTTCTTTGTGCCACTAATTTCATAACTAAATGTGTCAAATTTTATCCAATGCTGAACTGACTACGAGTTACGTAAAATTTAAGTTGACTTTATGCATCAGTTAGCCTCACTTCGTGTTGTTAGAAACATTGCAAAACACTAAAACACTACAATAAAATACTCGTACAATAAAACAAGTCTCGTGATGTCCACCCTTGCAAGCTGGTGCCACGTTGTCCATTCTCGCGATGTCAGTCCCCAGAAATTTGACAGTCTCAGGATGTCAGGTCTCGCATTTCAGTCGTTACAACATCGGTCTTATGTGGTCATCGACAACAAAACCCGTATCATTACACCTCACAACACTGTATCAAGTGTTAAGTTTTAAGTTAAATTTTGAACTTCTTTTAATTATTATTAATAAACAACAACCATGTGTGGAAAATCAATAATTAAATATGTACAAATTACATCTACATTGGCTGTGTGTCAATTGTATTTAGACAAAGATAGAGGCTATAGTGTACATAGATGGTTCAGGAGCTTATCTGTTGTTAGCAGTCCGAGTCACAGCCAAGTGCAGTTACAGCACACTATTAAATCTAGACACAGCATTTAATACATCATGTATCATATCTACACAGTGTCCCAAAATTAGTGCCCCCTGCTTCAAACGCACTTAATTCAGTTTGTAGTTTATGGATTGTAATGAAATATCACACACTGCACTATCTCAACATTACTTACGGTCACACCGATTATGACATACGCACCTTACCATGTGTGCTCAGTGTAACGTCATTATGACGTCAGAGTTTGTTTACATTAAAATACATTCAATGCACTGTTACTAACAAAGGGATCAAGCAGCAGCGTACCCACCCTAAACCAAAAGCTTGCTTCGAGGCCAAAGGTGGCCATTTTAAGCTGAAACTTTGAAGACAAGTTCAGAATGATTGTCTCAATGACTGTTTCAAATTTTGTAAAAAAATCTGTCATGTATTAACGATTTTACATTAACTTATCTGTACGAGGGCCGCTAATTTTGGGACATGGTGTATTCACTTATAGCATACTACTCGTTAGTTCATAAACAGCGAACTAATGCAGTGAACAGATACTTGCTCACAACCTAACAAGACACACATGAGCACTTGGCAGAGTCAACTAAACGCCACTGCAGCAAGTTGATTCCAGATGCACCACATTATAGATAATAAAATGTGGATATTGCACAGGGCTGTTAATTTACTATGACGACAGAAAAACTCCTATTTATCTACCAATCTTGTGACAACAATGTTGTTGGCAGATCCACCATCAGTTACCATGTCCAACGGTAACTGGTTCAATGGTTCTTGAACGCTCCGAGACACAACAAGAACAAAATTTAAAAAAACATGCAGATATTGTAGAAACAAGACAAGATTGCTTGTCACAGCAAAACTGAACTGTGCACCAGACGGTGACAATCACCCGACCATCACAGACTTGCAGCCATCCGCTATGACACTTTCCAACAGAACATATCACACACGTACACCGTGTCTCAATATTAGCGGCCCCCTTGCTTGAAACACACCTTATTCATTTTGTAGTTCACACATTTCAACAACATATCGTACACTGCACTATCAGAACATTACTTACTGTCACAGCTATTACGACGTCCGCACCGTACTGTGTGTGATCAGTGGAACATCATTATGATGTCAGAGTATGTTTACATTAAGATTACGTTCAATACATTGGTGTTTGACAAAAAGATCAAGCAGCAGTGCACCCGCCTTAGACTAAGAGTTCGCATTGAAACTAAAGGTGAACACTTTAAGCTCAAACTTTAAGTGCTAGTTCAGAATGATTGTCCCCATGACTGTTTCAAGTTTTGTAACAGAGAGTATGATTTTATGCTAACTTATCTGTAGGGGAGCCGCTAATTTTAGGACACGACAATATTTCAGACAATGTTGGTCCTAGATCTCATTTACTAACAACAAATCCACCTATGCATGGGCTTTCTTCCATCAAGAGTAGTGCAGTGGAAAAATTAGTGAGTGAGTGAGTAGGGTTTAACAACCCACCCGACACAGTATAGGTCATTTTGGGGACGGCCTTTTCAGGCAGAATGCACACATACACAATAATGGAACGGTAAGTTGAAACTTTACAATAAACAGAAAGTTTAACCTTTACAGAAACACGAAACACAAAAATACAAAAATGAGGTTAACCTAAAATTGTAAGAACTCCATTATACGCGTGCATATGTAATTAACATAATGGTAGTTCTAATAATCTTCCCTGTTATCCTCCAGACAGTCATCAATGTGATAATGCTGTCTATTGGAGGACAAAGGGAGTGGAAAAATTAGAAACACCCGTCCATCCAGCTGTCATCGGCTTCTGCTGCTGACGGAGTTGTCGATACGATGTTGCGTTGTGCACCGGGACTCGGAATTCTTGACCTGAAATAAAGACGATTTATTATGCTAATAAAGAGAAAAAAATTGCCTGCATTATAATACGTTCTTGATGCTAACACACCAAGCAAATGCAGATGATAAGTTCAGTCGAACAGCTTTTCTACATACTACATGACATATGGTACGTTACCATAAATACAACACAGTCAACGGTTCTAAAGATGTATTACCAAATGCTGTAGCAAAAGTACTGCTGCAGCACATTACTTTTAGTCAAGTATTTTTTATGTTTTTAGACAAGTCATTGGCTTCAACACATAATAAAAATGTTTACAGTAGTCCTCAAAAAATAAACAAAAAAGCCCTGCTAACGCAAACAAAAACACGCAACAGCAATGCACCGTCGTAAGCTTGTGATCCGTAGACTTCATCTGTGGATCTCATCCGTATGGCTTTTGGCTACAAATTTCAAAGAAAGCCCAGTAAAACAAAATCAGCAGCCAGAGGCCGCCAGACGACCGGCGGCAAAATCATCTACAGTGTTTTACTTGTACTCACCAGAGGGCACCACCTCTTGCATTGCTAACGTCGTATCAGCTGGATATCACAAATTTTCTTTACCCCCTCTCATTTAGCGCCCTCGTTCGGGGCAACGCCTTTCGAATAAATGGAAAAGCTTTACTGATCCTGAAACTAGAGTCTTCCATGCAGCCGACGGTGAAGATTTGGTGATCCTAGCTTGCACCGTTTTTGACTGATCCACAAGTGTAACGGACAGACGGATGGACGGACAGACAGAGAGACAGAAAGAGGAACAGAATTGCGATGGCTAAGACGCGCTACAGCAGCAGCTGCTGTTGCGCGTAAAAACTTTATCATGACAGTGTTACACATTGAATCTCTTTATTGGCAATTTTACTTCAACTCATGTTACTCACAACAAACAGCAGTTTGTCAATTACTTCATTAAAATTTGATAACTTCTGCCACGAGGTAGCAAAATCGGGCAAAGTAACAATGTGTTACATTACCTGCTGGAAGCAACGAGTCGCGACGGCTGTCGAGGGGTTGTGTCATTTGTTTTTGCCAGCAACGCTGTCGATGACGACGGAGATTGTTCTCTTGCAGCATGTGTCTTGAAATCTCTCAGTGACGATGGCTGCTGTCTTGGTGTAATGGTTCTAGATGTTGTGCGTTGTGATGGTGCTGGTTGTTTCACCCTGCTGAGGCTGGCTGCTGCTAGCGGCTGGCCGGCAGAAGCACGCCTTGTATACAGTGCGCCACGTGCCGACTGCTGAGCACTGGAACGGGTAGGCGTTGACGTCGTTGCCAGACTCAGCTTTGAACTACGGCTCAGGTTCGGCATGCTCTGCTGGTGCCTCATTCGTGGCAACGTCGCGCAGGCAACTTCACCTTTGCACAGTGTCAGCATTCACATACACGTGTGAACAATTCCGCATTCCAGAACTGCCATGTGGCAAAGAAGAAAAGTAACACCTCACTGACAATTTGATCATTGTCTATATGGGCTGGCAACTGCCGATTCTGTTACACTAGTTAAACAAGTCAAAAGTCTAGACTCTTCAAAAGAACCCATCAGAGAACTATGAAGCATCATCTGCTATATGGGATTAAACACTGTCACCCACCACGAGATACAGATGAACATATATTGCCTTAATCCCAGCTAGGCATAATAAAACAAATGACAATTATGCTAATTACACATGCATGCCACATAAAAGTATTACATGTGATTGTTAGAGAGCAAAGTATACAAAACAGTCTATTCTATTCACACCTAGTAAGTACAAGAATTATCTGTAAAAAATAAAAAGCCCTACAACAACAACAACAATGAAAAGAAACAAACACTTATTTGTATTGCAGCCGAAAGGCTGCAATATAATACACGGTGTTTCATAAAAAAGGCACCGTTTTTCTTTCTTTCATATTTCAGTCAAATGATGATCAATTTACATGAAATTTTTGCTAGTCATGATGTAATGCTGATGCCATAGTGTGCTGCAAGTACAAACTGGCTTGTTGAAACTGATGCAGACAGACTTGCTGAATAGCTGCCCTGCATCGATGGCGGACTTTATCTGGTTTACTGATGACAAACTGTTGAAGTTTTAACATTGTATCCACAAAAATACCCAAAATAATCACTTTCACACACTTGTGGGGATAGCTTAACTTTTACACTTTACAGCAATACAGTGCACCAGCACACTCTGCTTACGAGATGGATGAGTTTTTGGATTGTAAGACACCTGATTTTATGCCTCCAATCCCCTCCACGATGCTAAGTGTGACACGATAAACATTTTTCATCAGTAAACCAGATAAAGTTCACCATCGAAGCAGGGTAGCTACTGACAGAACCAGTTGAGGCA
>Ga0209671_1001597_pt1 | contig 19301 bp, 14 predicted proteins | sample WorMetHERISLAND2_2_FD_187401 | JGI IMG/M metagenome (GOLD analysis project Ga0209671, IMG submission 187401) | Marine gutless worms symbiont microbial communities from Max Planck institute for Marine Microbiology, Germany - Olavius geniculatus... | ecosystem: Host-associated > Annelida >...
CAATAAATGGTGCCATTTTTGGTCCACCCTGTATATAGACTGTAGCTCGATTTCCTTACAGCGACAGCTGGGCTGTCTGATGGCCATTTTGTATATATCACTAATGAGTGACAACAAAAGTTCTACATCCGAAACTCAATACTCAAGATTCATCATGCTTTACATCACAAATAACACTCTGCTGACAAACAATATGGTCGCCTATCCTAGCAACAGCTGGGTTTCTTATTGATATTTATGAACACCGGCCGGGCTGAAAAGGAGATCGCCCCATGGATTTGTCACCGTTTTTTTGGTACCCACATTTTTCGTGCCACGCCCGGCGTGGGTTTGCATATTGTAGGCCTACAGACTCAACCGTCGATCACCAATTTTGCAGAAAACGCACGGCAAGACTACGTGCTATAACGTGCACTTGTACAGTGTACGAGTGGCGCAGACAAGAGGAGGGAGCAGGGACCCAGCCCCCCAATCCTCCAGACAAAACATAAGCATACGTTTAAATTGCACTAAATTTGCCAGTTTGGTCAGTTTATGCTAGGGAAAGTAATTAAAATTGTTGCCAGTTGCCACTCATGCTTTAAAGCTAAAATGCACCAAATTCGATTCACAGCGCTCTCCCAGACACCCTAGTTAGATTTTAGGGGGTCTTACTTATAAAGGAAGAGACGGAAGGGGAAAAGGGGAGAACATGGAAAAGAAGGGAAAGGGAAAAAAAGTAAAAAAAGGAGGAGAGGAAAGGGGATGGACAAAAAATGAGAGAAAAGGGGAAGGAAAGCGAAGCCCTTCTCAATTGAAATTTCTGGCTACGCCACTGACAGTGTATGCCCATAAGTATACAGTACTGTAGCTGCATATCAGGATGCAATAAAGGCTATATTGTATGTAGGCCCTGTGTAATGCAGTTCCGTAACACAGTTTTTAATCTCCATATCTTGCTGCAGGTTTGGCTATCGAGTTGTTTGTATTACTGAACGTTTGTGCTAATAACTATACAAACTGTATTTCATTCCGTTACATTTGAGTTCATGATTATAATTTCTTATGCTCCGAAAACGCCTTATTCGAGCACGGCAAGGCCTACAGAACATTGCTAAAAGATATTGCTGCGAGGACTTGACGGAGTAAGGGAATGTTAAAACATTAGGCCTAAAAACAATAATTTAAGTCATTATTTTTATAGGCTAGTTATTTTCTCTCAGTCAGTACAATAATTATAGGCCTAATGGGTTTAATAAGCCTAATGTCTTCACTGTTTTGCGTCTACAGCTGTGTAGGCCTACGAGTCCGTATAGATTATTATTGGTCGCTGTCTGCAATGACGACAATCGACGCTATTCGAGTTGCTTCCGTTTTACCACTGAGTCAATCGCCTCGGCTGCTGATGCTAAGAATGACAGTAATGATAATGATGCTGATGACGATGATGCCCATCAGTTCAGCGCTGGGTGATCAAAAGTCTTGTTCGCAGTGCCGATGCTACGTCGAGACTGGACTCATCGACTGTCGAGGGCTCGGACTCACGGGAGTTCCGTCGTTCCAACCCAGCAACGTCACCTACGATAATCTGTTGCTCTCCAACAACCGCATTCGACGCATCGGCGCCGCCGCTTTCAACGGGATTCGCTTCAGAAAGCTGGAGATTATCGACAATCCGCTGATGTCTGTAGACGCCGCGGCGTTTGCGGGTCTGGAGTCGACGTTGACGGAGGTCGTGCTGGAACTTCACGAATCCAGCGGCGCGGAATTCCCCGACCGAGCTCTGAGAACGCTGGTCAACCTGACGACGCTCAAAGTGGCCGACTACGCCAACTCCAGTCTGCCGATAGGTAAATTTAGTTAACTCGTGTATACCTAGAACGTATTTAGGCTATATATTTTCTTTAAGCAAGTTGATCAGGTCGTTTAGCGCATTGGTTAAGAAGCTTCTGTGGTGTGATCACGGTAGTGCGTGGCTGCCGGTTCGATTCTTTGTCGTATCGTTACGCTAAAAGCGACGATTTTGCCACCGGTTTGGCATATCCAAAACACAATTGCGCTTATTTGCACATTTGCAGCATGGCTTTAGTGTTTGAATACCACTCTACTGTATAATGTTGGCCTAAAAAGAATGACATCAGTTGACTAGGAACACAGGCTACCAAATTTCTTCGAATAAATACTGGCGAGCAGGCCTATACATGTAGCTTTTCGCAGAGGAAAACCCACTTCAGAGCTACAGAGCTACGGAACGTCAGCTGCCATATAGGATCACACAGTTGTCATCTGACACAGCTGAACGCTTTCTGCCTTCAATATAGGCCAGACAGTCCTGCATTCGATTTACCTATTCCGGCTGGATGGAAGGCTGAGTTGACATGTGTGATTAGTTATGTTACCAAGATGGTTCATCCCTCTGCCGACGGTCACCGTTTAAGTATACTAACCGGACTGCAGCGGGCGACAATTAATTTCGTCGATGCAACCAACGAAGTTACAACGAAGTTTACTGTTATAGGGTGTTTACATCATCGAACAAACATCGAGCAGCTAGCTAGACGTTCTATGGTAATTAGCATGCTAATTAGGAAAGCGGACGGGTTGTAATTGAAAGGCCTATATAACACGTGATCAGGTGTGGGCTAAGAGCTTAAGTCTAGGCCTACATTTGAGCCAGGGGGCAGGGTTCCAATAGGCCTGCTTGAGCCAGCTCGATGTTTGCTTCGTATAGGCTATGTTTTATGCATGCGTCATATTTGCTCGATGTTTGCTCGATCGTGTGAACACCCTATTACTCTGGATGACTTAATGTGCTATACACTCACCGATTTCCTCGTTTGAGATGCTGTCCGAACTTTTAGTAGTCTACTAGCTTTTCGGACACGTCAGACGACTCGTCGGACAATGCGTCTGAGTAGTGATAGGCGTCTTTTAGTTGACAGGCAAAAAAGCCTCGTCCGAGGAAATCGGACGGAATGAGCATGCACAAAATTGCGTCCGATTTGCTCGGTCAATGTTTTTAAACCTCGGAGACCTTGTTGACCTTGGACAACACCTCGGACGAGGAAATCGATGAGCGTACATAGTCACGAGATAAATCGTGTAATGTAAAATCAAACCGTTCCGCGGTGTTATATACGTGCCCCGGTGTCAGGTGCTCTGATCGGTCTACGGACACTGCGTGAACTTCGTCTAACGCCGGGCAGCTTGGAAACACTGAGCGCGGCAGACCTGCTAGACCAGAGTTCCAGTCTGCAGATCTTAGACGTCAGCGACAACAAACTGCGACAGTTTCCTACCGACGCCATTCAAACACTGTCCGCACTGCGCGTGCTCAACGTTCGCGCTAACCTGTTCGATCACTTGGCAGCAGGTTTATTTATGTTTTCGCTTCCCAGTAATAATAGCTGCCTGCAATACTTGTTCCGGTATATAGTTCAAGTCAGAATTTAAATCTGACAAATTTTAAAGAAGTTTAAGTCAGGAATTTTAGAAGTTACGGTTACCAGAGATGTGACAAAAATGTGATAAAATTGATAAATTTTGCATTTTAAAAATAATTTCTTAATTTACGAACTCCCAGCAGTTTATGGCTAATTAATATACCTATTAAATAGTCTACATATTCGTCATTGTAATTGCCTATATAGCATTTTAATTTCGATTTTATATTTTACCTGCGTTTTACTTCGGTGATGTCGATTTCATTTGTTTTACATGCTGTATTGTCACTGTATCTTATCAGCTGCTTCAACCCATCAAACACTTGCGCTGCCATTGAACAAAGTTGATTCTGTAGATAGCCTAATGCTTTAAATTAGACCATACGACGTAATTTTTCAACCCTGTCTGCTCGAAACAGCCTAAACAGGTGCCTCTTAGAACTCTTGTTTTAAGAAACAGTTCAGAAATTTAGGCTGAATATTGCTCGATTAGTTGACTTGATTTAGTTTTTAGGTTCGATCATAAGTTCGTCGCTGGAGGAGCTGGACGTGTCTCAGAACGCGTTGAACCGGGACGGCATCAACTCGAGCGCGCTGAGTGGCGTGGCGTCGACCTTACGTCGACTCGTCATATCCCAGTGCCACCTGAACGACCGCCACGCTCCCGCTCTGACGCGTGCCGGTGACGCACTTGTTGACCTCGTCATCTCGTTCAACCACCTCACCAGCGTCCGCCCGCTGCTCGCCGACCTGACAGGTCTGGAACGTCTGGACGCGCAGAACAACAGTGTCGACGAGCTGACGCCCACATCCCTGCCGTCGACCCGGCGACTTCGAGCTCTCAACCTCGCCTACAACCCGCTCAAACGCATCGATCCAGACGCGTTCCACGGACTTCGAGGTCTGGAGGACTTGAAGCTGGACTACGCGCGCGCCGCGCTGCCCCTGAGGTGCTTTGCGTCGCAGAGGTGGACGCTGCGGAACCTGAGTCTGCGTGGGGTCGACCTGTCCCTCCTGCAGTGGTCCGTCGTCTCCGGACTGGAACGACTCGAGATGTTGTCGCTCAGCCGGTGTCATCTGGGCAACATCCCGCCATTCACGTTCCGTGGCGGCAGCCATTTGCACACTTTGGAGCTGGCAAGCAACCACATCGACCAGCTGAACCAGCGGGCGCTCGTCGGACTGGAGTCCAGTCTGGTCCGGCTCAACCTCGACAGGTAAGTCGACTCGATTCGTAGGTTGTTCTACCCGTTCGTTTGTACTTGTTTTGTGTGGTTTTTATTGATTAATCGTCGACTCTTTCACGTCAGCATTGTTTTATGATCGGCTATGACTGTTTTTAATCACGCAGCTAAACTTTGCACGTACTCTTTAATGCATCTATTGAGTGAGATCAAGTTTTGCTAGCTAAGACTTTAGTGTGAGACTAAAGCCTTAGAACAGCGTTTGAAAATCTTATGCTAAATAAGCCTATGTCAAAGCATAACTTGACGTCATCCGTTGTTTTCTATTATGTAATGGTGGGGCCATTATAAATTTTACATTATGACATGACGTGATATGATGTGATGTAACAGCAACCGGCTGACGACGGTCGACCGGTGTGCGTTTCACGGCTTCACCGCACTGGACGCCAAGTCTCTGATCTTACGCAACAACTCACTTCGATGCGACTGTCGGCTGCACTGGCTCTACAACTGGACCGACCAGGACGGCTCGCGCTTCTTCTTAAACTGGCGCTGCGCCGACGGCCGACCGTTCTCGACGCTGACAGACCGCGACTTCCAGCATTGTGAGGACCACGACGACGATGAACCATGTGAGGACTTCACCTTGACGACGTCTGCACCACCACGACCTCCAGTTCTCAGACTGTTCGTGGTTAACGTTACATCGACGTCGTTCACCGTACGCTGGACCGTTGCCACCTCGTCGTCAGCTCTCCTGACTTCCACCACGCTCGGATTCCTGGTGAACTGTAGCTGCGCCGACACGTGGAGGTCGGTGCGGGGAGATACTGTAAGGGAACAAGGGTTCGACGGCCTGTCTGCAAGCACGAAGTATCGCGTCTGCGTCATGCTGGACACTGACGTAAACTCAACCACGTCGGATAAAGCGATGATGATGTCGACGGCGGTCAGCTGTTTAAACGTGACGACGAAGACGTGGTTGAGCGACCCCGTGGTGATGTGGGCAGTCATCGTGGGCGCGACTCTCGTTTTCGTTGTGCTGTTGCTTGTTGTCTGTCTGTCCGTCCGTCGCCTGCGTCGGAGTCGCAGAGCGCGGCTGGCCGAGCTCGCGCAGCCGAAGATCGCCGCCGGGCGCACGAAGCGTTTCCAACGCCAGCAGCAACGAACGACCCAAAGTCTGGACGCTCTAGCGGCCGAGCCTCGACGAACCTACTACAGCCGATCGGTCGAGATGAACCTGGACACGCTACATCACCAGGACGTCGACGCTGATACCTACGACGACCGCTACCGCACGCTTCTGGCGCTGCGTCTGTTGCAGTCTCGCAATGCACGCAGCTTGGACGACCTGGTGGATGGAGTGAACGCTGCCTGCACCGCTCCGGCTCCGAGCTACTTCATGAACCAGCTGTACGCGCGCCGCCGGGACGCAGTCGAACAGGAGATTTACGATGAGATCGACGAGACAGAAGTCAGCGGATGTAAGAGCCCACTGTCGACAGACAACACTGACCTACGAGACTGACTTTATGATAACAGTCGCAGACATAAGCGTATATTGTTATACTTTAACGCAAAATACCTGCACGCGATTGGTCCAAATCGCGTCACATCACATTAACAAATACGCACTGTCGCCCACGCGCTGTTGCCCGCGAACTGTTGACCGGGCATCATTGAAATCGTCACAGGGTTTTCGTAATTGTTTACTTGTTGACTTGAAGAATTATTTGGTTTTGAGGTATAACAAAACAAATAGTGACCGGCGTGTCGATTATCATTGAAAATTTTATCCCCTTAGTTCGTAAAATATTGCTCTTGATCTTCGATCTCAAGGCAACATTTTGCGAACTTCGGGGATAACAATTTCAATGATGACCTCGACGCCAGTCACTATTTGTATAGTAAGATTTACTTCATTCTTCTGTCTCAGTGTCTGCAGTGTAATACAACCGCCTAAAATCTTACTTCAGTCTAGTGAGACGTTAGAAACTCGCCTCGCGTCTGTTTGTTACATGCACGTCACAGACACGCTACATCACCAGAACGTCACAAGTCAGCTTGCACGAGTACTGATTTAGAAAATTTTCGGCTAGTGTCGTGCGTCATAAAGCAAACGACGGTGTACAAGCCTATAGTCTGTGCCATCTGAGCGTCGTTTAAGCACGATACCGCACTGTCTAAAGTGGTACAAGCTGGTACTGCGTACTCGTTTATCTCCTTCAGCACTGCGGTATCTGGTACGAACATACCATCGATCACAGTCATGAAGTAAACACCTTTCGGCACGGTCGAAAGTTGCCTCGCTACAATCGCATAATACACCGTGTTTAAAAAACAGTCACAATTGTTTTTCTCATAACTTTTTAAAATTTTTACCAACTTTGATAGTTTTTGGCATAAAGATGGCCGTAAAATAAAATTATGTAAGGTGAACTTGTTTTCCACCTCACCTAATTTATGTCAACGCACTACCATGTAATGTGAATCACAGATGCGCCAATTTGTTACATTTCGCGGTGATTATTTGTGTCCGATTGCTCACCTCTGCATCATTAACTCGACAAAGGACGCCACATGATTTATTGATTTTGTGGTATTAAATATTTTAAGGTGAAAATAGCAGACATCAAAATAGCTGACTGATGAGCTTAAAACACGTCTAATCGATGAGTGAATGCAGTTTGATCAGTTAACTTTTGATTTCGCTATCAGCCAATGGCGTTGCATCTAAGCCATTGTGTCCGTGTATGCTGGCACACGTTGAGCATAAATTCTGATAATTTGCAAGGAAGTTGTTATACAAACTTGCAGTTCTGCCAAACGATATGCATTTCACTTAGGCCCTATTGTGTGCTTAATTAAGTCGTTACAACGTTTACTCGAGACAACAGTTCAGCGTTATGCAAAATTGGAGCGTCTGCGTTTCACATGGTAGTGCGTTAACATAAGTTAGGTGAAATGGAAATTAAGTACATCTTACATAATTCTATCGTTTTGGCCATCTTTTTGTCAAAAAATATTAAAATCGGTGAAAATTTGACATAGTTATGACAAAAACAATTTTGACTGTTTTTTGAAAGACTGTGTAGATCGCGATAAAGCACATACTTATTATTCATTCATCCCGTTTGGTCTTAACTCTCAGTTACTAGTTTTTTTCGTAGTTTTATCAATACAGTATTGTAAGTTAATTCAAATATTTGAGTTCTTTGGTCACTTATGTATTGTGCATTTTTAGAACAACGTCATTGGCATATTTCTGAATTTGTACTAATGCAACAACACTAAACAAATCAATCTAGCAACAATTTCAATGTCTTCAATGCAGTATAGATAGCCAATCTTTATTTCGCCTTAAGGGCTGCCACAAGCACACACACGCACAATTAACTCGTGATGTTATTTGTTTGGAAAAAATTGATTGATTGATAATTACGCATATTTTAACTATCTGGAACGTCATTAGGTAGCGAAAGTAGCAGCTTCATATCAGCACGGTGACTCGTTCCTTCCGTCGTCCGTCATACCATGGCCAGACAATGAGGTTGAGTATTTGATGTGAGGCGTTTCCGGACTGTTTTTTTTCTCTTGTTGTTTGTACTGCTTTTTAGCATTCAGCTGTATTTGTTTTATATATTTTTGCTAAACTAAACCATGTACAGATAGTGGCAATCTGAGACGAATTCACAGACTCAGTAGTATTTATCGACATTTCGTGAGAGACGAACATGCTTCGGTTTGGAAGTTCAGTCACTAGTTACGGCGACGTCGCGGTACAGAAAAGTTTTGCTGTACGCTAGCCTATAGCGCATGCACTTGGGGCTAAAAAGCCTCCTCTATGCTTTTCTATTTTGGTGGTCGTTTGGCACAGCGCACGAAGCCTATAGATCTGTCCGCACTCAGGCGTGACTGTCTATAGTATATGCAGCGCCGAATAGTTGCCTGTATGACCGTGTCATCGTGCTTTTCCGGCCAAGCCAAGCTGCTGCTTAAAACTATAATCACGAACGTCTTCGCCAGTACAGGCCTACATTAGTAATGCTGAATAGCTGTCGAGTGGGCAGCACATTCTAGTGTAATTGAAAGATTGCGAAAATCGAAGATGGATCGTGTTGAATGACGTTCTATGAGTTAATCGTGCCGCAGAAAGGTAACTGATATTTCTATAATTATAGCCCACAATTCTTCTCGTGATAGCGCAGCATCACTTTTAATAACCTTTATCGTATGTAAATACAAGTGACACCATTCTAATGGACCATGAATATTAAATACTAACTAATTTCTCCTAATAAATGTTACTTTAAATTAGACGATCAACTTCATGTTCGACGAATACCTCGATCACTTCCTCTGATCAAATCTTTGCACTGTCTAACGCAAAAAGGACAACGTTACAATAAGTCTGTGAGCGAGACGTCAACACTCTAAGTCAACGACCAATGAGAGCGGGGCAAGCTGTGACGTCATTCTGACCACGTGACTGACGACATTTACTTTCGGTCGCCATGTTGCGTCTGGGCGACAACATGTCTGACTCGCGTGAAGTTCTGGTTGTCGATGACGCACCCGCTGCTGCGACCGATAACGTCAGTAGGCCTGCGTCATCAATACCGCAAGCTGAAGCTGACGTGACGTTACCGATGACGTCACGTGACGCCGATAGGCCACCGACAACTAAAACGAAGTCAAGTAGTCTTGGTGTCGGCAGTCAACGCAACAAGTCGGTTACAAGCGACAACGGCAGCTGTGTTGATGTGACCCATATACAAGCGACGTCGACGCCATACACTTCAGCCAATAGTGTACGTATATCAAGATACTTGCTGCTAAGTATTAGTTACCCTTGGTGACTTTAAAAAGTCTGAACGGATTTTTTTTGTAAAATTTTTGCGGAGGGGTTACACAATACACAATGATGAGTTGTTAGATTTTGGTGGCGATCCGGATTCGCTGTTGTCGGATTCTGTATTATCCGTGATTATTATGCACCATTAGGAGAAAGCACAAACTGCAGACTCTGTTGTGTTTGCCAGGTAGCAGCACTGCTCTAAACCGAAGTTTGAGATTTTTGATCGCTTCTAGTTTAAACTTAGGATATGTAGGCCCTAATTGTTACAGTGAATTGCGCTTTGCTGAAACCCGCTTGCGCGTCTACCTGTATAGGCGTCGGCGCTTACAAACCGGAAGCAGTATGGCGGACGCCGTGGTGGCGGCCAGAGGTCGGTGGTGGCCGCGACACAGGAAGCCATCGAGCGCGTGGAGCTGGACGCCGAGCGTGACCTGATTTCCGTGCTGGGCGAGCAAAGAACCAGCCGCAACGTGATCTACTTCGTCATTCTCTACTCTGCCGTGCTGTGCGTGCTGGCCGCATTCCGCGCCCATCTGCGCGGGGTTGAGCACCACCTGGGCCGGAAGTACTTTCTGTCGGGTAGTCAGCTGCGGTTCGTGGCCGGGGTTGAACTGGTCGGGGTGCTGGTCGCGCTGACGTTCGTGGCGTTGTTCGGTCGTCGCTCGCACAAGCCGGTGCTGATGTTCTGCGGAACTCTAGTCTGTGCAGTGGGCTGTATTGTCTGCCCAGTGTCGTACTTCGTCGAAAACGCCCTCAATGGTCAACCTCTCCACAGCGTTTCAACCCGCGACCGCCTCACGACCGCCGCCGACGACACGCTCACCAACTACTCCGCCACACAATCCACCGCGTCGAATCTCTCAGAAACCGTCGTTCCAGACATGGTAGAGTACCTGCTGACGGAGCTGTGTCCGTCCTGGGACCCGGCGCCCGGCGGCGGTTCACTGACGGCCTGGTACAGTAGTCCGTGCCTGGCCCTTAACTCGACCGCGTCGTCCACGTACAAGCCGCTCACTTACGCCACGCTTGCCGTGGGAGTTCTGCTGCACGGCGTCGGCAGCGGGATGCTAGTTGTACCGGGCTTCATCTACGTCGATGAGAACGCGTTAAATAAAGCCGTCTCCGTATACTACGGTATGTTTATACGTTCGCATTCACTCTATTCGACAATATTTCTAAATAACGCGAGCGGCCGTATAATTGAGCAGAAAAAATTTTGACAGTGTATTTTATTGCACCGGCTATCCTATAGGAAGTGCTGTATATGACTGCTGTCGACTCAATACCTACGGTTGTCTGCTGTCGGGTTTTTCCGGTTGCTGGTCCGACGGTTTGGAACTCGTTACCTAACGAACTCAGAGATCTGATGCACAGCTATGATAGTTCCAAACAGTTTCTTGACGCAATTCTTTTTTAACCTCAGCTACTATGTGACCAGCAATTGATGAGGGTTTATAAACAGTATGCGTTACATAACCTTAGGATGCACTTTACTTACTTACTTACGACCCTTTGGTATCTATGTGTCTGTCCGTCTTATGACACAAAGCCTTTTAATTTTAAGAAGAAAAGGCGTGAAAAAAAAACGAAATTTTTATTTCAAAAGGTCGCCGGACGTCAAAAACCTCAGCATAACTTCCGCACTCTCAGTAAATATGTCTGTTGTAGTTTTATCACTTTTATGATGAACTTTCAGCTCGAAATGCTTTCAGCCTTAAAACTCCTGTCGTCGTCGTCGTTCAGTGCCTTCCTCCACAAGAAGGGTTGGCGGCACGTATCCCTCTCCAACAATCACGATCTTCCGCTGCTGCGGCCACTTCATTGATCTTCATCCCAGTCCAGTCCGTGATGTCATCTGTCCAACGTCGGCGTTGTCGACCACGATTTCTGTAACCTGGTACACATCCTTGAACCATTTGCTTCTCCAGACTTTCGTATTTCCGTGTAGTATGGCCATAAAATCCCAATTTCAATGATTTCACACGGTCCAGAAGAATCCATTCATTCGTCTTGTGTTGCATCCACGGAATTCTTAATAGCCTTCGATAGTACCACATTTTAAAAGCTTACTAATTCCACTCTAATGGACTTAGCAGTAGTTTGTATACTCAGGCCACTTTCAAATTGATTACTTGATTGAAAAATAGTGTATCAATCAATTAATCATTTCGAAAGTGGCCTAAGTTTACAAACTACTGCTAGGTTTATCAGAGAGGGGTTAGTTTGAGTGCAGTCCGAGAAATGGGCAAAAAGTGTATTTACGCGTTAGATTGGAGCATAGGCCTAGTCTAGTTTTCACTGATTGCCAATATACACTGTGTCCCAAATAAAACACCCCCGACATTTTTGACTGTAACTTGAAAACCAATTATCAGATTTTGATAATTTTGGGTACAAATATTTCTGACACAACTTGCCATCAAATGACTATTTAGTTTCCCACCTCACCCAACGTTTGTTTCTGCACTACTTGGGGAAAGCACAACCAGCGAAATATCACTTTTTTTATCCAATGCGATATGATTGCTTAATTAACATAACGCGTAAAAACACATTTTGTTCACATTTCTGACACTGTGGCTGACATTTTATTCAGTTGTCCATTTTTTCAACTGCTTACAATAAAATTGCTTGAAGTGTTGGCCCACTATGCGAACACAGGCAAGGTGACACTTTCTCTATTTACTTGACAGCAGTATTGATAATGTTCTGCTCCAGACCAATACAGGCTCTACCAGTCACTTCTGAGTTTACAAACATTCCTAAACTTTATCTGGTGGACACACTGCTGCAAGAGAGTCAAACCTTGTAATAGACCTGATGTTGAGGCCCACAAATTAGGACAGGTAAAATTTATTGACGTTTTTCCATGCATTTTAACACCTATTATGCCTGGTCTGTTTTCTCCAGGTAGTGCAAAAGCAGACGTTGGGTGAGGTGAAAACTAAAACACTTATTTAATAGCCAGCTGTGTCAGAAATATTTTTGCCAAATATTATTAAAATCTGCTAATCGTTATTCAAGGTTCGATCGATAATGTTGGGAATGTTTTTTTCAGGTTTTCTGCTGCTTTTAATGCATATTTCGCTTGATCTGCTTTCCCTAGGTAGTGCAGAAGCATACGTTGGGTGAGGTGGGAAACTGAACAGTCATTTGATGGCAAGTTGTGTCAGAAATATTTATACCAAAAATTATTAAAATCTGGTAATTGATTTTCAAGTTACAGTCGAAAATGTCGGGGATGTTTTTTTGGGACACAGTGTAGATGTGTTAACGATGTGATTGCACAGGTGTACTGCTGTCAATGATTGGTTTCGGTGAGTTCATCGGCGCCTGCATTGCTTGGTGGTTTACTTCATACAGTCTTCACCTGAGCTCGAATGACAGCGACGGTACCGGTATGTTCGGTGCTAATAATTAACGAATTAAGTCAGTACTTCATTTACTTCGATTTGTTATGGATTTGAACAACAGGCTACGCGACAAATCGATTTAATCGAAATACTGGAGTCTAAGCTTTAGTTCACGAATCACAGAGAATGCAATCAGCGCGACACAGGTTTGAAACGGTTTAGCTCAAAACACACTGGAGATACGAGGGTCGTTCAATAAATAAGTTTATAACATAGCGCTATTACATTAATTGTTAAAAAAAGAAAAATCCCAGGTATACGTTTTGTTGGGCATTTAATTCTGAACATACGAGAAATTATTTTAATGGTGACGTCATTATTGCGACGTCATCTGTTAATAGAACACAGGCTATTTGTGTACCGGGCATTATTCTCTCCAGAAGTAATCTCGCACAACTCACAAGTGGCATAGGAGCAAAACAAGAAATCTGAACTAATGCTCATGAAACGCGCGAGAGCCTATTGCAGTTCCTGTTCGCAGGTAATCTTGGTCGATCTCCATCCATTTCGTTGCAATTCAGCCTTATGCAGCGAAAGATCGCAAAAATAACTAAAAACACCTATTTTTAAAGTTTAAGGTTATTCAAGGTCATCGATGTTGACATTCCTAAAAACTCGTCGCCATTACTTATGATAAGCATGTTATGTATGATAAGCAGCATGTCTGTGCCTATATAGAACCATTTTCACGTTAGACAAGCCAATAGCGAAAAAATAACCACTTTTTACAGGGGTACCCATTTTTGACACCGCGTGGGCAGGCCTCCTTAAACCTAAAGGGTCCGGACTTGGACTGCTAAAATCTACATTCAGTGCTGAAAATTTTGTATGCATGTTGTTTAGGTTTATCTCCAGCCATTTCGGCGCAATTTACTCTTGAAATGTGTGTCACAGCCCCAAATCGCGAAAAATTCTCTAAAACCGCCTATTTTGAGGGTTCATGGTCATTCAAGGTCATCGATGTTGACATTCTTAAGAAGCTCGTTGCAAGTGCTTGTTATGATTAGCAGCATGTCTGTGCCTATCTGCCACCATTTCCACGCTAGACAAGCCAATAAAAGCAAAATAACGTTTTTAAGGGAGGGGTGTTCCTATTTCACGCCCTCGTTTCAGGGGAACCCCTTCACCCAGCGTTATAAAATTTTGTCGCGAAATACTAGAGACTCGATGTTATCATATGATGTAAACCCGAAGTCTCCATCTCTTATGGCTCAAAACTGTACCGGGTTGTGACAGACAGATGGACAGACGGACAGACAGACAGAATTACCATAGCTAATACGCGCTATAGCCAGCTATGCTAGCTCTCGCGCGTAAAAACGAATTAACTTAATAAGTTAACGTCACCTCTTTAAACCCCAAACATTATTGATTCAGATATACACCGTTAGCAAAACTTCCCTCCTGGAGAGAGGAAGGAAGGAGCCCGAAAAGGGGGTGGGCTTAAACCGAAAAGCTCGATTTCTATTCCAGATTTGGAGGGAATAGAAACCACTGAGAACACCACAAGGTATTGAAGTACGAACTGTACATGTAGCTTACTGTTTGACAGGCGTGGTGGTGGCGGAGTGGGAGTACCGGGCCTGGTGGCTCGGGTTCGTCGTACTGTCCGTCGCTCTGTGCTGTGTGTCCGGGCTGTTCCTGCTTTATCCCAAGTGGATCGTGGAACCGGACTGGCTGAGTGGCGCCAGGAAGCGGCATCTGCGCCGGCTGCAGATGTTGCTGGACTGGCACAAGGAGGACCGGCGACGACGGCGTGAACAGCGCAAAAGACTGCATCAGAGGGAGATGATGCAGCGTCGGCGCGCCCACGCACTCGACTCAGCCAATTCATACCAGCTCGGGTAACGCCTTCGCATTCGCACATGCACAATGACATACCTCGTAAAATATCGTAGTTTGTGTTTTTTGCAGTACTTGCGAACCCCTGCCAAAAGTACAACTCTTTTGTAGGTTTGTAGCGCTATACGTTTTACTTTGTGAGTAAAGAAAATCGAGTCGACGATGTCTGTCCCTAACTGTTAGGCTTGCAAGCTAATAGCTTTGAGCAAATGTTGTTTGAGATCACAGAAATGAATAAATACAACTCTGTGCATATCTGCAAGCCTTTTGTGACGAAATTTCGCGCAACTGCGTAAGAGGCTTCTCATCGAACTAGGGCGTCAAAGAGGGGGTACTCCCTGCAAAAGTGATTATTTTACTGTTATTGACTCGTTTAGCATGAAAGCGATTGCAGATAAGCACAAACGTGTTGCTCATCATAGCAAGCACTGGTGACAGGCTTTCCTGAGTACGATGAACCTAGAAACTGTTATAGTTTGTCGCTAAGTTAACGCTGCTGTTTTAAGTTTTAGGTTCATGTTTTCGTACTTGTGTTACAACGGACCACTTTCTGGACGTAGGTAGGTTAATCAGTGTGTCTTGTTTAGACACCGTGTTTTAGTCAGCTGAATACTCCAGGTATATGATAGTCCGTTGAACGTTAGCACGGAGTGTGATTGGGTGTGTGCTGGCTACAGCGCAGCGGACGATGTAAACTCTCTGTCAGTTACTGGCTTAAGGACCGAACACCCCAGCGACACCAGTTCACTGACGTCATCGGCCGTGACGTCATCACTAGCAGGTGCGACGTCAAGTTTGGTAGGAAATTCGTCGGCGTTGTCGTCTGCTCTGACAGACGAGACCAATTTGAGCTGGATCGGCTCCGCACAGCTCGACAAGGTACTTCGTGTATCATTATCTTTACCCTCACGCTACAGAATGGTCAAAATTGGACTGAGCCATCAAGTTTTTGCGTAAGCTTTTTGAATTTTTTTTTGTAGATACACAAACTCTTTACAAACATAACTGTTGCTGCGAATTTGCTTGTGCTTTCGCCTATGCCGTTGCACCACGCAGCAATAAAGCGAAACGAGGAAAAAACAAGACAAATCGATGAACCTAGAGTCCTAGATTAAAGTTTCTATCAACTTTCACACATCTATAACTACTCACTGTCCGCCACAGCGACACCTGGCAAACAGTCGTTCCGAATAAGGCAGCAGCGGTTGCCAAAACGTCTTAGATAAAGGTTGTATTTTTATGAATTTATATAACTTATTAGTGTGTGGCACTGTGTGCTATATAAATGTGCGTTGTAATCACTTACTTTCTTACTTGCTTTACGTATGAACGTTGCGCGTCTCGGGCGTCTGCACTCTGCAGTGTTTATTTATTTGCCTTTAACGTGTTATTGAGTTATTTTGTTTCCCCTATTTTTACCATACTATGTGTGTCGGTGACCTACAGCTACACGAGGTTGACAACGACGACAGCAGTTCGGAGGATGAAGGTGATAAGATGGGGACGACGCATCAGAACATGGAAGACTGTGACGCTGGGGGGTCGAGCTGCTACTCCAACACAGTCTTTTACGCCGAGAACGAGGATAAGGACATCAGCAGCGTCAGTGGATCGACCTCTGCGGTGGACCAGGGCACGGCGTCGACGCGTCCAGTGGTCAGGGGAGTACAGTTCGACGTCAGCCGTGACCCTGACCCACGACTTCCACGACCACAGATCAGCGCCGTTGTTACCAAAGACCGCAGACCAACAGTCTTCGAGAAAAAGTTTCGAGGTACACATATTATGTTTAAAAGATGTAAGGAAATACAATTAAGAGCCAACAACGACCGTCTCCGGTTATTTTTTTATGCGCCTTGATTCTTTCTGAGACTTTGGCGCTTTATAAATCATTTACTTACTTACTTACTTACTTACTTACTTTTTATCGCACATCCGCGCAGTGGCGCGTGGGGGATTAGCGGAAAAGGCGATCGAACGTTTGATTAACTGATTAACAATAAGCCTCTTTGCTTTCATTGATGTTTGGCAGAGTGCCTCTATTCTTTCTTTATGTATGACTGTTGACATAAAAATGTGACTGCAGCAAGTACATGTAAAGGCGTAAAAAATTTGCTTTCAGATGCCGTACGTCCGTGAAAAACTCCGTCTCTGAAAAATTATTGGACACCTCAAAGATATCGTTTTAGCCGACCGCCTATACGTAACGGTCGAGCTAATGGTGTGAGTTGTCGTCTGTCTGTCTGTCGTTCGTCACGAATGTGTTGTAGCTAAACGGTGCGATATAGGGCCTAGGTTGCTATTGATCACTAATAGGAAGTCGCATATTGGCTTTGAAATAACATGAAAATCGTTGACCTTGGATGGCCTTGAAAAGGCATAACGCTCAATGGTATGCCAGTCGTGCGGTATTGTGGCTAAACGGTAAGTCGTAGGGGATCGGCGATGGTATCATTGGATAGGGCGCTGGCGATTTTTTATAGGCTGTCAATAGTAACCGTGTCTCCATCTGCGGCAGTTTGGCCGCAATTTTTAATGGAAAGTTTTAAGCTATAAGTAGTCGTATCTGGGAAACGGTCTGAGATAGGGCCAAGGTTACTATTAATCACTGATAAGAAATCACATACCCATTTCAGATGAGATAAAAATCATCGACCTTGGATGACCTTGAAGGTCACTGTCAACCAGCACAGTCGGCTATCTTAGAGACAGCTGGGCTTTTTGTTATTTTTAAAGTTTTGCCCAAACAAAACCACTTGCAGTCTGCTATAGTGCAGCAATTTTACTTTCGTTCTCAGGGGTACTGTTCGGTGTGTCACAAGTTACTTACAACTTTACCAAATTTTTATGAGCAGTTGTGCAATATTACACTGAATGACATGAAATTAATAGGACCTGTACAAATTGTTTTAAAAATATATTTCCCCGCCCTACTTTTTGCCAGACTAACTACCAAGTGAAAGCATAGGAATTTCTAAGGCCAAAATGCACTGTCGCATAGTATTATTCGTGCGTAGAATTGCGGCACGTGGTGACGGTGCCGGTCTACACGCTGTCGCTGATAGCGAGCGTGTTCGCAGTCTTCCTACTCGCAGGTTACCGCACAAACGCGGCCCGGTTCACTCAGCTCCAGTACGGACACGACTACCAACACGCATGGTTCTACGTCAACGGTTAGTCACTCACCGACGAGTTTTGCGCCTCTGTAGTTTTTGCTTTTTATAAAAATGTCTACTACTCCCTTTTCTAGGCTACTTTTCAGATTTTCGGACTAGTCTATTAGTTTAGTTCATTCGCTTTGTATAGTCCGTACAACGATACAACGCTACTGAATTGGAGTTTCAGTTCCGTTCAGTTCATTCGCTTACTTCACGCCTTGAAGGCACGGATCTGAAACGACGTTTTGGGCATGTTACATCTGCTGAGTCGATGTCTGCATTTTGTCAATTAACGGCTCAAAACTTCGGCCTATCTCTTCAGAAATTATCATTTCTTGACTGTCTCCTGGGCAATAACTAACTTTTTACAATAGCCCGAGCAGCTGTTATTACTATTTTGACTGGTTGACTGTAGAGTTGCTATATTGAATCTTTTAATAGTCAACTTGCAAACATAAACGATTGATCTTAGTTGATCGTTTTCGTTTGACAACGCTATAGGTTACCTAGCTAACGCCACCCAAATGCGCTGAAACACAGTTAGTATATGTTACATCCAGTTCTGTTGTAGACCGACTAAAATGTTGAACTTTTCCGGAGACAGAAATTATTGTCTTTTGTGTTAAATATTACACGGAACAGATGCTATACGAGTAGGTAGGTGTGCAGTCGTTCAATTTGTGGTGTTTTTCTGACGTACGTTTAACCAAAAATTAAACGATTAAAATAATATTGTTTGTTAAAAACGTGAAAGCTCATTTTTGCAGTTTTAAATGATCGATCGATCGTGTGCGCTGTATAATTATAGGCCTGTGTTTCGGGTTGGCGCAGTCTGTCGGTTCTCTAGCGGGCGGAGTGATCGTTCACAAACTGAAGCTGTCTCATCGCCATCAGCTCAGAATGGTCGTCGCCATGTTGATTATCTCATTCCTCCTCCTGCTGATGCTTTTCGCCGTCAACTGCCCGGATGCAGGCTTCATCTGGCAGAACACCACCATCACGTAATCACTCGTCATTGCTACGTCCTTATAAGGGTTTAGATCTTTAGAGTCTATGCTTCTTTGTAGAAGCCCCATCACAGTGCTGCGGGGTGTCACCTGCTATACTGAACCACACGATGTTACCTTCCACCAGACAGGTGAACGCGCCCTGACTTTAATCTCCAAGTTCCAAGTTCCAATGCGGGGCAGGGCAGCTTTTAGTGCCGCCCCGTAGGCTTAGGCCGCCATGTGGGCCCATCAGCCATCCCCAGAAAGTTCCCAGCAATTATACTGGGTACTGAAAGTCATGGCGGGAATAGCAAAGAGCACAACTACTCCCAACCACAAGACTACTCTCTATACTATAGGGTTTACCAAAGGATTTCACAGCCCCCACAGGAAACCACCTGGCAAGCGGCCCAACCCAACAGCAGACCAGCC
>Ga0209671_1001598_pt1 | contig 19301 bp, 11 predicted proteins | sample WorMetHERISLAND2_2_FD_187401 | JGI IMG/M metagenome (GOLD analysis project Ga0209671, IMG submission 187401) | Marine gutless worms symbiont microbial communities from Max Planck institute for Marine Microbiology, Germany - Olavius geniculatus... | ecosystem: Host-associated > Annelida >...
TCTTAAGCTACTTCATAGAAGTAGCTACTGGGTACTGTTGGTCCACGGTGCCTTATTCTGTATTATTCGGCACAACCCTTCAGAGTTGCCTCACAAAGGGCTTCCTCCATCGGCCAGCCGGAGGACGTGCCCCTATACGCCGTAGTACCACCAGCGTGGGGCGGTCTGAGCTCACTGCATGTTTTCCTCCGCCAAGGAGGTAATGTTTTTGCCGGTTTTTGTTTGTCTGTTTGTTTGTCTGTGTGTCAGCAAGATAACTCAAAAAGTTATGGACGGATCTTTCCGAAATTTTGAGGGTATGTCGGGCATGGCACAAACTACCAGTGGTTCAATTTTGGGGGTGATCCGGCAGAAATCCTGGATTCTGGATCACTTTGAAATTTTCGTTAGCATTGCGTTAAAGGGGGCATAAGGGAACCGCTGGCAAAGCGAAGATGGTGACACCACCTGGCGAATAACATTGCTTTGGCGGAGGTACCTGCCGGCTATGACTGCTTTCTAGTTTTATAACATGTTTTTATAATCTTTCATAGCAACTGTTAGTTTGCGACTATTTTCATAATAACATTTTAAATGTTAGAAGTTAGAAATCAATAACAAATAATGACGATGATAGCACCAACACATCAATAGGCATATTGTCCATGGCTACTATGTAATAGACCGACCCTAAATATGCTAAAAATCACAAAGATTTGCTGCAGCAAGGTCTTAAAGACCAAATGAATATCCCATTGGTAAAACTGCAATGCCAAACCACCAACATCAAACAGCAGTAACAACAGTAAACACATATACGCAATGCCAAAACAATGCTACTCAGTACTAGCAATACTTAAAGTTACTGTAGCAAAGAATAAATAGCCGTAAAAAACAACTGTACAAATTTTTAAACTGAATATTTATTACAGTCTTGCACACCATACAGTGCTGCTGCGCTTAACACCATAAACTTTGCCGATTTTACAATTTCATGACACGGTGGGAACAGTTCAATGCTGATTACCGAACAGTGATAATGTCAGATCCAGCAGTGACCCGCAGGTCCATCAGAGTGAAATGATCACGAAGGACTGGACGCTGTCCAAAGTCCAACACTCGGATATGAGCTGGAATCTCGTTCTCCAGCTGGACTTTGTCGACAACGTCAATGACGATGCTTCCAATGTCAGAAATAATGACAGTTGCTGAGGCTGACAACAATGCTGGAAGACACAGATCTGTTACTGTCAGTTGCAGTGAACCTTCTCGCAGTGGAGTAATCTGCAAACATTTCATAAATAATAACCTCATGATTACCTGCCAGTATAAGTAAACAAACTCTGTAATCACAAATTAGAAAAAGCAGTTTAAGAAAGCCGGCAACATTAATATGCCCATTTCACAATCTTACAAATAACTTATGAGCATGATAACAAAAAAAACAACTCACAGTAAAATCGTTCATTGATATCAAAATATTAATATGTACTACAAGATGGGCATTACTAGTCACATCATAAGGAGCAAAGTAGTAAACAACAACCAAGTAATAACAATGAGTTTTTCATAAACCTTAATGCCAAGTTTCATACAGCATCAAAGATGGAATTTTTGTGGTTTGGAGCTCCAGCAATTCTGAGCAAATAAATGAAAGTATGTGACATAATATACAGCAATTTGCCGTGGCTGTTTCTTGGCGTAAGTGATGTTAGCTGAGTAAGGTGGCGGTGGATCACGATTCAAGTAGAAATGCCCAGAACCGCCAGTAATATGCATCAATGCCTGCAAGCAACAACCTTCGGAATGTACCAAATACATGACACATAATGACATCTTAATAATCAAACTCAATGCCATTTCAGTGAGCTTTAAAAGCCCCCAACAGCTTGGAGAACATACACCAAAGCATATCACAGATATACACGATAGAAAAACCAAGATTTTAGTATTTTGTACATGCTGTCACCTTGACCTTACACCCTCACCAAAACAGTTAATCTTTGCTAATAAAACACCTGCTAAAATCTATTACTGCATACCAGAAAATATCACCAAAAATTGACAAGTGAATGACACAAAAACACAATACCTAACAACGAAGTAGCCGCAGCCATAATAATGTAAATCCATGTCACAAACACAAGATATTTCACATGTCTGATAAAAAGCTCCAGTTCGAAGAAAAAAATTTTCACAACAAGCTGAAAAATCCCAAAGAACATCAGACTTACCTTGTTCTTGGGATGGTTGTAGATATTCATCTGCATCTGAGAGAAAGACGGGTACATCACCAAATCCAGAACACGCGTCCTGGTAATTGGTGATAACAGCTGCAAAAAAAATTACGTAAATGTAAATTTACTGAAGTCTTATCATCTGTCATGTTTAAGCACTATATGTATCTAACTACACTGTTCAGCAGCTTAAAGTGAAGCAATACTTTTAACCGCAAGTTCCACAAAACACAATCTCATGTTTCAACAAACTGGAGAATTATACAGTGAAAACAATAAAAACTTGAAATTTGGGGCATGGCCTCAGGCCTGGCATCATACGTCAGATTTTCTTGGTTCATGGCTGCTGATTTGCCAAACGTGGTGAGATGACCCTCTTTTCAACGAATCTCACTGAAATTTAACCTCAATTCCTTCCAATTATGGATTGTATTGACTCTCCTAAATCCCAATGTTGGCTTTAGTCCGCTGTCTAGTTTCAAGCGAAACAATGGATAAACCAAAAAAAAGAAAAAAGTGAGTGAGTGAGGAGGAGTTAACATCCCACCCGACACAGTATAGGTCATTTCAAGGATGGCCTATTCAGGCAAACTTATACATAAACATGATAGTAGAACGGAAAGTTTAACCTTTACATTAATGAAACACAAAGTTTAACCTCTACAGAAACATAAAACACAAAAACGAGCTAAACCTAAAATCACAAAACTCTCCATTTAAATGTGCATATGTAAAAGCAATGGCAGAGTTCTAATAATAAAGACAGCAAAAACAAAAGGCCTCCCGTTACTACGTACAGGCAACCTAGCAATACTGCGAACAGTATGAGTGTGCCTACCGTTGGCTTCCGAGGAAGATTTTCAGTGTGCTTGTAAGTGTAGCGGCTGACGGTGGCTGTGACTGACAAATGCCCTGTCTGACCTTTCAACAGTACGTGAATATACTCTACAACAATTGAAATGCATTTTATTGCTTCATCGACTACGAGATCACACTAAATAGCACTCTGTCTACTGAGAATGTGGTTACACAAGTGTTGCTAAGTGATTCGCAAGGTGACAACAGCACACTAAGCAAGAGGTAGCATAACATGATGCACAGTTGCTGCATAAAATGGCACCAACATTACACAACTCGTAATCATTGCTACAGCAACAAAACATGTTAGAAAGTTAATTATAGATCATTTACATACAGAGCTGTCAAAGTATTATTTTTTAACACATTAACGCACTGCTTTAAATTTTTTAATGCATCAATTAATGCATCATTAGTGCACCCAGGCCCGTTGAGTGGGAGAGTAGGGGGATAAGTTACCCCGGCCCCACGATATTTGGGGGGCACCGGATGTAAAATATAGAAAGTTAGAAACACATTTTAAACATATAATCAACAATAACTGACATCATAACTAACATAAAAATCTATTAGCCTGTCGTCGGAATAATTACGCTATTTATTTACGGTAGTGATGGATCGTCAACTACAGTTTAGTTACTTGAAATCATTCGAATGTCAAATAACCGCAGTTTAACGGAATATTGAAACTTTGCTTCACAGAATTTAGTAAATTAACATAAACTTACGTATGTGCGTTAATTTTTTTAACACGCATTAATTTATTGATGCATTAATGTGTTAATTAATGCATTAATTTGACTGCTCTATTTACATATATTAGTATATAGTTAAACATACAGTGAATATATTCAATAACTAAATACATATCGGATATCACTTTCCTTTTGCTCAAAATGAGCCACTTTAAAAAAATTCGTAAGTAACGGACTGGAAGAAAGAGACAGATACGCTCCAGAAGAAAACATAAACCAACAGGAAGAATGGAAAATCTTGTATCTCCAAGGCATTATCACTCTATATATCAACTCAGTGTGATAAACAAACCATGAAAACAACAGCAAAAACTAAAACGCATTTACATTCAAGTTTCCTTCAGAAGCAACTTACGATGATACGGAGTTCGTAGTGCTGGGTCTACAGCATCTTCGCTGCTCAGCTCTCTCTGCAGCATTCCCAGCGAATGATCTGATGATATCCACTCCACAAACATTGACGAGAAATTGTCGAACCGACGACCAAGTTTATCGAACATTGAGACTGCTAGCACGGCTTCATCCAGCAGAGGCACTGGCACCTGCATGCGTACAACATACATAAATTCCAGTCCATGTACAACTAAGGACATATCGTGACAGACCTCATGCAAAACAAGTCATAAGATTAGCATTATATTAGATATATAAGTAGCAATAAAAGTCGACCAAATTTCGGATTCAATTTCGAACCGAATGTGACATTTAATCGCAGTAACAAGTTTTGTTTTCAGCTGAAACTATGAGTGGTTTCGGTATGCTAAATAACCAAAAGTGACCTACCTTATAATAACTGTGGCAATATGGATATTGAATCCAGCTGTTCATGTAAACTGTTTTCAAAATGCATACTTAAAAACAGTCTTATTAAACTCTTAACTAGCCACCAATGTAGTAGTCAACATCTGTCTCACTGCAGTGCCACTGAATTTCTGAAGAAAAAAAACAGTATTGTAAATTCCATAATGTATTTCTGAGATTTCAGATATGACTCGGCCTTAATGGTGTACCCCCAGCAAAATATCTGCAAACAAACTGAAAAGGGAGTATCAGACAAAAAAAAACAAAAATTCACTGCAGAAATTTACACTTAGTTCAAGACAACAGTAGTCTATATCATGCACAGATCAATTCAAACACCAGCACATGCATTCATAACAAAAATTAAAGATTAAGTTAGTTACCGGATCATCAACTTCGGCTGATACTGGACATGGAGGAAGTCCTTCTGGGTAAGTGAGAAGTGGAACCAGACGCAGACCAACCGGCTCTTCACAAGCAAACCTACACAACAACAAAGCATCAGCTCACTGAAACACTGTCAACATTATCAGATGACATCTTTTACATTTTATACATAATGCTAAACAGAGAAAGCACCTGCACACAACTGATTTAGTTCAACTGGCCAATTCCTCCAAAGCCATGCCAGATTAAACTGCTCCTGGTTAGGTCAGCACCCAAAAGCAAAAAGTTCGGAAACAAGCAAACAAGTATATGCATCTAAAGAGTCAGCAGAGCGTCAGAAGCATAACAGAATAGATTATTTACGTGCTCAGAAATTTATGTCTAAGACCAAAGCAGCCATGGAATATCTTATGTAGGTGAATGCAAAAACTGGATGTGTCACACTTGTAGTTGCTTACTTAACTAATTTAACTTGCCCCATAGTCAGCATCACCCTCTCACAGCTCTGCAACCTTCGGGTCAGTGCTCATCTTCATTTACAAAGCCCTGAGCCAGCAGTGAGTGCAAACACAACTCAGCTATATGGGTGGTAGGCCACGCCTCTCCCATATATTGCCGTTACGTTCCTGGCAGTGAGGCCGGTACCAAATTGTACTGCTTGTTGACAGAGGCACGTGTGTGCCTCTGTCAACAAGCCCAAGGTCGTTACTTGGCAGTGCACTGGGCCGGAATTGAACCTGCAACCTCAGGGTTACAAGTTCGACCTACTACCATTACACTACCAAGCCACAATGACTAAATGTGTCATTTTTATGATCTTTCTTGAAACAATCAAAGGTAAAAATGAACCAGAAACTGTAGCATTTCTGCGGATCTATTCTGCTGAGATTGATGGACACAGTGTTCAAAACATATTCTACAGTTCCTATTACAGAACATCACATGGATCAAATCAGGACATAAGCTTTATGAACAATAATAAATTGCTTTACTCACTTAACTACTAAACCAGAAGTTTTAGACTCGCATCATTATACAGCAACAGGCAGTAATCCTAACAGAACAAAAACAGTGTAGCCGGTGCAATCAATCTGTATCAAACTGAGACAAACCTGACTGTAGCTTGTGCAGTGGCAGGAAATTTGTTCTTGGCTGTCGGCTTATTATCCACTATCAGTGTCAGTGTCTGTCAACAACACTCAAGTTTACACCATCAAACACAGATGCACTGTTTCATACACACTGCAAAAATGTTAAAGCTACAACTTGCAAGTCTGTACAATTGGTGGGGTTGGGCAAATCAAGGGGCTGATAGAATTAAAATTAGTGTTAAGAGTTATGTTCAGAAGTTGGGTTATTTTCTTACTGCAAATCCACCCGGCATTTTCTAGAGCTGCTTAGATCCACCCCACAGATCTAGTTTACCATGCAAATTGTAACAACCCTAATATGCTGCTGTCACAGAATACAATACATTTTTTTCAGCAGCTGAAACATCTTGGCAGTTTTTTTGTGCACGTGGCACCAGAGATTAAACCGGATCTTTCTCTTATTTACTATATGTGATATGCTTTTTACATAAACTGCCTAAAATGCAAACAACTTGTTATCTGAAATCCTGTTTAACACATCATTCAACTAATTTCACGTAACTGCACCATAAATTTTATTTATTTTTGGCCCAGTATTTTGTAGGTTTTAATCCAGCCATTAGCTGAAACACAAAACAAATATGTTTGTCTCTTTCATTCATTACATATAATACACTAGTGCTACAGAAAATGCACATTCATCCGTCTCCGCATTCCCAGTGTTATTATTAGGGCCCACAGTATTCCGCGAGTTGCGGAATTTCAAGCCGCAGTGGAATTTGCCCTTTTCAACGGAATGTTGATATTTCGGCGAAATTTTGCAAAAGTTAAGAAATGACCGATGATTAGCACGATCGTTGGTTTTGAAGTAACTGTATCACGGATAAAAATCAAACTAAACTGCCTAAAACTGTGTCCCTACTAATAATTACTACCATATACGACACAATCGTAAATTAACAGAATGTGAATAATTGACAAATTGCACTTTTGAAAAGAAAAAAATCGATAATTTCCTTTGTATGTTGCTAGCATAACTGAGCGCCATGCCAGCATCCAAAAACCAAAGTTTTTGTAAACAACATAAAGCTTAGTTTACGCACAAATGGAAGGCTGCGGACTGCGGTAAGTGGCAGAATTTGGACAATTTTGCCGCGATGAGCCATGGAATTTTGCGAACTGATCCGCGGAATTTGGCAAAATTTACAATGGAAAACTGTGGGCCTAGTTATTATTAGTATCAGTTAGACAAAGTGCACAATCAAACAACATTTGATCTCAATAATCCTATTTTGCTGTCAACAGTGACCTATGGATTTTCTGCTTCAATTAAAACTTTAACACTGCTAATACCAATGACTGAGCAGAACTAATAAAAAGCTGATTAAATCACCATGTATAACCAAAAGCCAGAGTTTATATCAACAGAAAATGGCTATAAATAATAAAACAATAGCCACACCTCTTCACCGAGAGTTAGGCACTCAACCCAGAATGAATGCTGCTGACCTACAATGTTCAGCACACGTTTATGTACTGCTTTCAGTCACCTGTGCCTGTCTCAACATTCTGACTTTCAAATAAGATAAAAAAAAGTAAAGTACCAAATACATGTCTCAAAAGTCAAAACTGCCGATGACAATGATATTTTTGCAAAAGAGTACCTTTCAGTTTCTAATAACAAAGTGATAAATTAATAGCTTCAACTAAAAATGTTCGCTAAAATTAACTGTACTAATAACGCTTTATACATCATTCAGGTTCATAACATTTACACAGTTTTTATGCAGAACTAACCTTTGACACAAAACGTGTTTCAGGCCAGCAGAGCTAATCAAGACCATCAAATTTCCTGCAACTTCCAATTGAAGTTTGCCTTACTACTAAACAATTCAAAATGAACAATCCAAAATAATAATACATCTTAATAATACAATATTAAGCCCAAAAAATTAAGTTCAAAGTGAAATAATGTACAAATTAAAACAAATACGAAACTTACGTGAAGAATCCAACGTTGACACCTTGTTAATTCGTACTCTATTTCCACTGTTTGATTCAGCTGCAATATTAGCAAATAAAGCGACAATAAAAATACATGAACATAAACACATCAAAACACGAACTAACATATATTTGGTTTTTCTTTAATGAGCTTGCACGACTACCCAAAGTTAATAACAGTTCCCAAGAAGAAGTGCCATTTGATTACTGCAGCAATTTTTTTACAAATTACAATTTTACATACCCTTCATTCAAACCGAAATGACAAAACTAAATAAAGTATACAAGGTACACATAAATGCACATTTGCAGCTGCATAACAATTAATAACTATCAAATTAACAACATTTGATTTATCTAAATGCTAAGAAACATAATTTAAATGTAAAACATAAGCACTCATTGTATAACACAAAAAAGATAAAACATGCTGATTACATAATAGACCAGGTATAAATACATCAGGAACCAGAATCATAAAATGTTCTTTTAATCAACCTTTTCATATTTCAAAACATCCTCATATTTTGTTTTAAAACGACCACATCATGTCAAAGTACTGTCTGTACAGTGCCAGCTTATGCCTCAACTTGCTACAAACAGTTTATTCAGTTTTAAACTGCTCATCTCAAATTATCTTCATCTCTCTAGTCAGTGTACTGCTATTCTTATCCTTTCTTCACTGGCTGTATATATCACCCTAATGTCAATTCTACAAGCAAACATGAAGTTTAGCAAACTAGCAAATTTTGTAGCACTTATAGAATTGCCAGAGAGCATCTCTGCCAAGGGTAACCATGCATGCGGAATTGCTGATGTCAATAGCTGGCTATACTGGTTATCCATTCCAACATCAGAATTTCTCATTGTGGCTTTCTGCAGTGCTCTATAACAGAGAAATTTTTCTATAAGGGGTTGAGTCTTAGTGAATCAAATGGCCAAAATTGTTACAACACATGCTGTGAATGCCAAAGTCATCGAGAGGGCCTAGACCACATCCAAATATTTTTCTGCATAACCCCACTGCACAAAATTCTACAAAAATGTGTATCACAAGATTCACTGACTCTACTACGTATCTTCAAAACGTTTAAAAAGTAGTTTAACAAATTTCTAGATCAAAAATTTAATTAGATCACCCCAAACATCTAGGTGAGTCTTTCTTGTCACTGAGATAATCTTTTAAAAATTTCTAAAATCATGCTAGAAGAAAAACAATGTGTACCGAAAACAACTCCACCTTGGCAAAAATAAAAATGTATGCTAAATGAAAAATGTCAAAAACATAAAGCTGACATTGAAACATATAACTAGAAATGGCATGGCATTATATACAGTAGCACAAAATCTTCATGCAAACTGACAACCTGTCAAGTTGAACGCATTCTCATCATTTGCTATAAAATTAGTACAGTAACAATATTTCAATTAACTTGGAATTACTCAACCTCATACATCTTATCATCTCATCATCTTATCACGATACGTTAGCAGTTGCTAACTTCATTATCCAGCAAACAGTACAATTCAGATACCACAACTAAATGAAAGAATGATGCATACAACACATATTTGTCTTAAGAGACAGAATATATACTTAAAGAGTCAACACACCAATCAGAGGTACTGTTATAAAAACTAATTAATACAAAATTATGTATGATGCTAACTAAGCCTCACAGCAGTAAAAATTTTCAACAAACATTAAACTCCGTTGAAAATGCAGCACACAAACTAATACTGCACAACGTATAGTTTATTCATTTGAAGACTCGAATAACTAAAGAAAGAAACAATGATATTCTCAATGATGCGCAATACATTTTACCAACATCATAGCATTATATAAATAACGACCATATTAAAGTACCTGGCAGTTAAGTTTAAAAAATACAACATTATCGAGCATAACTCACCAGACTGCGAATAATGAGATGCATCCAAAATCCACGGCAATGGACCACCTTCGAAAACAACTTCCTTCGAAGCACCCAATGTTACAACTGCAACTTCAGGAGGATCAAGAGCCTAAATAAAAAAATAAACATCACTTAATTTCCGCAATAAATATTTAATCTAAATCGATAAAAATAAATCAAGATCAATTTTTCTCAATAAAGTAAAAATGCTGTTAATTCAGTTGCAAACAGTGACATTAGTAGACACCAGACAATGTTCCCATCAAGCCGTAAGGCGTGGCTTCATGATCACGGCTACTCGTACAAGGTTCCTCTAGGAGCTGTGCCTGATGAGGACTTTATAAATCCATGGACAGACAGATTGGTACATTAAAAAAGAATGATAATAAATTAATAAACAATAACTTGCCTTCAACGGCCGGTAAGCAGCAATTACTATTGTAGCTCGTAGATCAAAGAGCTCATGTTCGTAGCTAATCGAGACCTTGGTGTGACCGGCAATTCTTGCCACAAGCAACAAATCGGCACAGCTTCCGTTAACAGTAGGAGCTTCCACTGTGCAAACACAAACACAGAATAACAAGATATATGAAAGACACAGAGGCGAATAGTCAAAACTGCATCAATGATATGCATTATCACTAACAGCTACATTTTTAACCTCATCCTTGCTATCTGAAAACTGTGTCTAACTGCAATTTTGTTACAACCTCTTAATGGCAGATAATCTATCGTAATTAGACTGCATCACCAAATACCAAATAAGCTGACATAAAAATACAGCAACTGAGTTAATTTAACAGAATACCAAATCCATAACAAATAAAATGCAAAAATAATCATAAGCAAAAAATGGTGGGTATAGGCCTTAACAAAACATAAGAGAAAGGCTATTTAAAATGCTTCACCAAACGCAGACAGAGCTGACAGACTGGACACTTACACGACGAGTAGCGGAAAATGCTCACGTCCGACAGCTCAACGGCAAAGAATATTGAATAACAAACATCAAACTTCACTTCATTTAGATCTGCACACAACAAAGTGAATAGAAACAACAATGCAATGCAACAATAACAATTTATGGCACTTAAAAACAACAAATTCTGACATACGCTCAAACCTAACAAGTTTTAAAGTTGACTAAAAGTTAACGATGCGAAATACATACCCGCACACACACAGGTTTTGTTGTAGAGAGTTACTCTAAGTTAACTTGCTCCCGATTATGACAGTCCAAAACACAAAATCTTGTAAACTCTTGTGGCTGTCCAGCCAACAGCACCAAAGCAGTGACAGATGCAAAACATCAAACAAAAATAACAATCAAACCTAATAATCAAATGTCGTTAATCTCATTAAGACAGTAATTACAAACCAAATCGTCCGTAGACCGCAATCGGCAAACGCAGAGTTGTTCCAACTTCTGCCTCTACGAATGATTCCACAAATTCAACTCTAGATGGAGGGAAGATATAAATCTACATACAGTACAAACATACATTCATTATTTTTCTGTGGTAATATTTGGATGAAGAGAAAAAACTTGTCAGTCTGATCTTTGAAAATTGCACTTAAAACCATCACCAATTCACCATTGTCAATAGAATGAGTCATTATGTGCTGATAAATGAAAAGTGAACTACAATGTCATTTGACAAAATCACTGATATCAACTTATGAGTAAGCCCCACACTTTTTTGACGGCCCGAGCTGCAGTATTTCAAGTTAAAAGACAGAATTTGCCTTTTATACATCCATAAGTCGATTTGTCAGATTTTAGTACGTAGTCTACGTACTTTCATGAGACTTTTTGCAAAATAACAACAGTTTACTTTAAACTAGCGAATAGCAACTTATCCTACAGTTAGTCTTAAAATTATTCAAACAGGCCTGCAAAAGTTAGCAAAATTTTCTGCAAAATAACTAGGCTCTATTCGTGAACGATGCATTTTCATTTACAATAAATCGACCTATGAGTTTATATTCTAATGCAAAGTTAATAACCATATGTACGGACAAAGATGCACAATAATACAAATTGAAATTATCACAAAATTACATGTACAATATATTTAAACACACAGCTTAAGCAAATCATAGCGCAGAAATGTAAAACTTATACAATATACACATACCGTTGCAGTGTCAAAGAGTGATGGATTGCGTATGTCTGCAGCTGTGATCTCAGTTTTTCCAACGTCAAAACCAGTCGTCAGCAGGCCCACTGCATTAACACGAGCCAACGATGTGTTACGCGACTGCCAGCTGTAGTTGCCGCTGCCACCAGAAACCTACACGTAAACAGCAACCGTTAATGTGCATATAATAAATAGTCATGCTGTGCTGTAATAGACTATAATCTGATGGTTAGTTGTGGGGAATTTGATGACATTTAATCTATTTATTCAATCTATATTATTTCCTTTCCGTTTTAGTGTTCTATCCCGCTTTCTCTTGCCCTTCTACTCAGTTTGCTATAGTTCCTCGTTCATCTCAAAATATGCCCTTGAAACAACGATAATGACGATTCGAAAACGTTTAACTGTTTGTTCGACTCTTCACATTACATTTCTTCATATCAAATTTAATAAAAATACAATACATACGTTCGACTCATCCTAACACCCCACAAGAGCTGTGGCAACAAGCTCTAGCTATTCGATCAGTCCGCTAGTGATCGTGAACTGCCGCTTACTGCTGCTATCTAAGAATGCCACGGCTCTTACAGCGAGATGCTTGGCAGCGGAGTCTATTCTGATTTATTACTGGGTGCGGCCTCCAGATATCTCGGGATTCCTGAGATACCTGACGCCTACAAGACTAGTAGTTCCAATGATCCACACTGACAGCCATATGATTAAGTATCCACATTTCTTAACCAACACAAGTTATTATTGCCACACAACTTCACAGATGATTTCAAAAACAGTTTATTAGTTTACTTTATGCTTATTAGATTACTTTATATAACATTACCGGTACTAAAGTATGAAAGTCTTTCAGTAAGTAAAATGTTGTGTACTGGATATTTTTGATGTACGAATTAAGTCCAAAATTTTAATGCTAAGTATCAATGATTACTGTACTTAGATTCAAGGACTTTCAAGGACCTTTTACATCAAATCCCAAAACTTTCAAGGAACTATTCCATTTTCAAGGACTTTCCAGGCCCTGGAAAAATGAGCATTTTTTCAAGGACTTTCAAGGCCCTGTGGCCACCCTGGAAAGAAGGTTACTGGCCTACAAAATGGGACGCTACAGACACATGCTAAATGTACGTTGGCAAGAGAGAAATACAAACAAAAACATCAGAGAGAGTGTGCACAAGAGACAGTTATGGACATTAGTCAACACAGAAAACTACTGCCTTTTGGCCATATTTGTGACACGCCAGATGATTAACTAGTAAAGAAAGTGTTGCTGTGCTCAGACCGTCGCAAAATCTAGGAACATGAAGGAAGACTGTATTTGGCCCCAACGGTTGTTAACCAAGGAACAAAAAGAATCAGAAGACTTAAGTAGTAGTTACTGCCTACTAACCGTCATCTGATACTGAATAGATTTCTCGGTTGGATCAGACGGTGCATACAACTCTTTCGGCATCAGCAGAACAGGCTCAAATATCTCCACTGGCTGCATGCCTTCTACTGGCGGAGCAATGGCCACTTCTGCACTATTCTAGAAGCACACAAAAATATGCGAAAGCACTAACAAAACTAGTAATAGTTCAGTTCAGCTTAGGACTGTATGCTAGAAAATATATGCAATACTGCAAAAGTCAAGTTTACGAAATACATGCATGCTATGCTTACAGCACAATATCACAAAATGATAGTTAACAGTTGAAGAGTGTAATACGTGGCTAATCACAGTGCAATATTCCAAACCATAATAACTAACAGGCTGTCAACATACAGTATGTGACTAAATAATAATTTTGTACTTAAACTTTGCATATGGTGCCTGTGAATTTGCAGAACAGTGTTACACATACAGCTTTATCTGCATTGTAAAATACTCAACAATCTGAACAGATAAACTCTATCTGAAATCCCAACTTTGTCCACAGAACTGATCCCAAATTTAAAAAAGAAAACAGCTTTGCAGCCAGAACAAATTAACTAACAAATAGTATGCAATGCTTGCCCATGAAGAAAAATCAGCAATCAATTAAATTGTAAAAAAAAATAATTACCACAACTTTACCAATATTTACATCACTGAATTATAAATTCACACAACCTTGGATAAAGTTGAAAGAGCATAGCACTTACTTTCAATACGACTGCTTTCAGTTCACCAAAGAGATTGGTGAAGCCTTTATGAACTGTGTTGACTACGTGGTATGTGCCATTCTGCGACGAAAAGAAAACTTGGAAATATTTTTCCGGAAAGTCCACCTTCACACGGAGGTTCTGCAAAACAAAGGCCCACATTGTTAAATTGCATCACAACAGAACATGTCCATCATTCTGTCATAAATGACAAAGTGATGTTCAGATAAACGTTGAAAAAAACATTCCACTGATGTTCTGTACTGTGCAAAAGTCATGCAGGGTGCCTGCAGTCGGCCATTCACATTACAGCAGTATTCATATTTCAGAAGTCCAACTAATGTACAAACAAGCACGTGAAAGCATTAAGAAATAAATCATGATTAAAAAATTAACAATGCTATGAATTTTGATGCCATCACAAAATTACACAGAAACATACGATCATAACCATAACCATGAATGTTGTTTCCTCACTCTGTCCAATGACTGGCAACAGAATGAACCAGTGAGGCATGAAACTACAGCCAAAGCAACACATGCAGAAACTAATAGGCGTTCGTGAAAGTGCATACCTGCGCCAAGTGAAGTGATTTAAACACAAGGAAAGGGGAGGGAGAAGGAAGAGCCGCTTCACTGCAGGGGAAGGAGGGAAATGTAATAGCCGGTGTTGCTGCTTGTGCTGTTGGTGCAATGACGTCATTGCTATTATTAGTCATCATGTACACACACAGACACACACACCCATGGAACGATGGACAGAACGACCAATCTCTTAATCTCCTCCAATGTTCACTACGTTCACTTGGCTGAGATAATTAAAGGCACAGCATATAGATGGTCTTCTGTCACTTGACCATGCTTACCCATTAATCTCTGGATCACGCTTAACTTATACACAATCTTTTAAAACAATCAAAAATATACCTTAACACTGTTTAATACAGCTATCTATCAGCAACACAAACGCTATGCGACACAAGTGGCATATCTAAGAAATCAGCCATAACACACCTCTGACGGATAAATTTTGCGACTTTCTTTGTCAAAAATCTCGACATGTATATGATATATGCGGCCGGTCTGCAGCATCCAGCTTCGTCCCGGGGTAACCACAAACTCTGCATAACAACACAATGATAACACAAAAATATAATTTTGCAGTAACATCGCATAATACTAAAAACAAAATGTATATACTTAATACAGCTACAGCAATGCAACCTACAAGTTTAACAGTATGGTTATCATTCGATGCTGTTTAATGTCGGGGCTGAAAACTTAAGCAGCCAGTAAACAGCATTACTCTCTGTCAGATGCAGGTTTGGCTACCTACTCTGCCATGGAGCACAGACATCTGGTCAGCACCAAATTATAAGAAATTGATGTGTGCTACCAACTTCCCCAGAAATTTAGCACAACAGTGAAAGTCACAGACTGATTACAAGCAGAGACACTACATCCTGGGCCACAAAAGAACGTGGCACTTTACTTTTGTCAATATCTTCGCCGATTATCGACTATCTTCAAAATTCTTTTACTGGCACACTTTGCAGACAATTTGCAATAATATGATTATTATATATCCCACCACATGGTAAATGCGTTTCTACACTACCTTGTGAAATATAAATGTCAGCAAAAACTAAAGATAATAGGAAAAATTTTGGTAAATGAAAAACACTTCAAACCAACATTGCGATGAATGATCTGTATGATACAAACTGTGTTAGACCCACACAGTTTAGTGTCATACAGATAATTCACTGCGATGTTGGTCTGAAGTGTTTTTTTCAATTTTACCAAAATGTTTGTTTGTTATTATCGTTACAAATGTATATTTTACTGATATTTCACAAAGGAGTGTAGATGCATTTACGATGTGGTAGAATATGTAATAATCACGTTATAGAAAATTGTCTGCAGAGTGTGCCACCGAAAAAAATTGTGAAAATTGATCAATAATTGGCGAAAATATGGACACAAGTAAAGTGCCACATTTTTTATGGCCCACCCTGTACAACCATTATTACATTGCTATACTACTACCACCAGTTCAATTCAATCTACACTGTGTCTCAAAAAAACATCCCCAACATTGTTGACTGTAACTTGAAAACCATTAAATTTTGATAATTTTTGGTGCGAATATTTCTGACACAAGACTCCGAAAATAATAAATTCAACATGCTATACTTGCCAAGGTAACTCGGCACCACTACGTACAGACCAGCCGATGGCTCCCGCACAGTTTCAGATAGCTGTAAATCTGTTCACAAGTTGTAGCTCAGAAAATTGCACAGCAATATGAGACCAGGCTAAACTAACAAACATTAAAACATCCACTCTATGTATCATATCAACTATTAAAACCCAAGTTTAAGTATCAATTTGCTCGGTATGTGTTAACACAAGATATGCATGAATATAGTACATAAGCAAGTGACAGCAGTAAAAAGAACTGTATTTGTTCAACTAATCTAGGAAATTAAGGCAGTCTCATAAATTGGCATTAAATTTTCAAATAAAAAAGTGAAGTGTGCCGTGCTCCTCCAGGGCATAGGCGGAGTGCTTATCTCTCTATTTGTGATCGTTGAGCCCGTAAGTGGATAAACCACGAGTCTGTGACGCATGGCCAGTGCAACGCCAGACCTGCAGTTACCTTCCCAGCCACGGGGCATCACCGCTCTTTGGCCGGTACCAAATTATACTGCTTGGTGAACAGAGGCACATGTAAGTAAGTAAGTAAGTAAGATTATTTAGAACAACTTACCCAAGGTTGTTACCTGACAGTGCACCGGGTCCGAGTTGATCCGGGGACCTTCCAATTACCAGACTGGCCCGTTACCGTTACACTATCAAGCCGTACATCGACAAAATCAAGCTATTCTGTGCAATCAGTGAGTTGACTTCTACTTTCTAAGTCCAAGCCACGGGCTGTTCGGACCATGCACAGATCCAATGAGCACACTGGACAAATAGAGTCAAGTGTAAACAAATAAAAGGATACTGTGGCCTTTCAGTTTAACTTCAGTAGATCCAAACATCAAGCCCTCAGCAGTCGATGACGACATGTCAAAAGATGCAACTGTCGCATTGTCCAGCTCAATGTAATACTGTGGGTTGGGCATTTTCACCTCTGACACAAAAACATCAATGGCAATGCACATCTAACACTGTTCGACCCAAGTACGACATGTGGTGGTAAACTAGCTGACACGCAGCAACTACAAACCAGACTAGACATAAATCAAACAACTACGAGCAAAATATGATGTTTGCACTTCAAGCCACAGATGAACCAGTAATCAAGAAACGATTCTAAATATACTGACAAAATTGCTGACTGATATTTATGCAATCTGTGATTATGCAGTTACCATCATTGCACAGACAGGGGTGACTTTTTGACTTACACTTTACTGCACCAATTGCTGAGAGAAAGTTCGGTTTAAGTACATACTTAGTCAGAAAGTAAAGTAATTTCGGTGAGCCTTTTGTGAAGCACATACTTCGATCTAAGTCCAAAGTTTCCACTGAGTTAAAAGGCCCAGAGAAGATCTAAGTCTAAAAGTATGCTCTAAGTACAGACTTGGACGTTCAGCTTTAGGCTCAGTGAAATGGCGCAGCAAAAGTCCAAGTCAAAAAGCACAGTCAACCACTGTGATCTCCGGAAAGTAATAGCAGTGATGCAAACTATCAACACAACTGTCAATGCATTTGTGTCACTATTCTGTTAAACTGCTTATGCCATTAAAATGAAACTTTTCAGTCTGTCCTTCCAGCCAGACTTTCATCGCAAACTTTAATCGCTCACTGTCGACAAACTTTCAGATTCCGCAACAGATAACAGTTACTGGGGGTGAGTGAACTGGGGGGGGGGTTATTGCAAATTTTCACAATTTCACAGCAAATGCCTTAATTCACTGACAAACAACTACCAACCGTGTACGCGACCCTGCTTGAGCAGTTCAACAGTGTAAGTCACCGTAGCATGCTGCAAAATGTATGCTATGCTCGGCACCAGCTGCAGGTTGGCCACAACAAATATACGCACGCGCGACTCTGGAATGTGCTACACAAAAAATTGACACACAGAATAAATTAATGGTCAGATCTGATAAATTAAACTAATAAACTAATGCGGCCACTGGCCAAATCATTGAACACCAATTTTTGTCTGCTATTAACCCTCTCTACAGCACATTTTCAAGGACAATAACTGTAAGAAATGCCATCAACAAGACTCAAAGGTGCAATGTGACACTTGTCACAGGCGTGCGGTAGCACAGCCCTGTGTTAATGGTGACCGGCTAAGTAAAGGGAGAGTGGCAAAATTCGACCCTGCGCAGATCCGAAACCCCTGAACCGATCGACTCAAAATTTGAAACAGGTGATTACGTCCGCGAGACGACCCCCCGTGCAAAATTTCGTGCAAATCCGTCCATTGGGGGCTTCTCGGCAAATGGGTGAAATATAACAAAAATTTTTCTATGGTATATATACCTTCTTTTCGTTGACCGACCTACAGGTCAGACCGGTCGGCGGATTTTCACACATGATGGCTCAAACAACGCGGTCTCACGCAAGGGCGTGCCTTTTTAGGGGTAGAAAATTCACAGTTAATATCTAACCCCTGAAAAATTCTCCCAAAGTCGAAAATTGGGCAAAAAAACGGACTTAAAAATTTTCAGCCAAAAACGCTCCTGCATAAAAATTTCACCTATAAACGGCCACTAATCGTTGTATAGTGAATAGGTAATATGGCCTTGGGAATTCCAAATATGTGGTTATTTTGGACCCCCTACTCATAGGTCACGTGACACGGGGCATGCGCAGTCAACGTTTTGGCCTTTAAAAACATGCTTATGTATAAAATTTTCACCTACAAACGGCCCTTAATCGTCATCGTAGCCTCATAGAAGTTGTATAGTGAATAGGCAATGTGGACTTGGGAATTCCAAATATGTGGTTATTTTGGACCCCCTGCCTA
>Ga0209671_1001599_pt1 | contig 19296 bp, 12 predicted proteins | sample WorMetHERISLAND2_2_FD_187401 | JGI IMG/M metagenome (GOLD analysis project Ga0209671, IMG submission 187401) | Marine gutless worms symbiont microbial communities from Max Planck institute for Marine Microbiology, Germany - Olavius geniculatus... | ecosystem: Host-associated > Annelida >...
TCCGGTAGCATTTTCTCTCAAAGGACAGGATTCGGCTTTCGCAGCGTTTTGTAACTGTCCATGTTTCACAACCGTACAGCATTGTACTGAACACACATTATAGCTACAGAGTAAATTTTCATCTTTCAGCAAAATAGTTTACAGCTTGTAGGACCGCACGACCGAAATGCAGTGCTCATGCAGTTAACTGAGCAAAATTGCAGCTGCCAACCAGCATTAACGTACATTGAAAATTTATACAAAAATATAGTTCAAATTATTTGAAAAGATGTTTAACATGTTCTCCATTGTTTTTTACACTTAGTATAACTCATATTTAACATTTCGGTTAAATATTTTAAAAATAATATTAGATTTGCTGCCGATCTGTAGCGACACAATAATTGTGATGTGCATGCAATTGAGTAGCAGATTCTTTACAGAGTCTACTAGTGAAAAAGTTGTGAAAATTGGTCGATATTTAGTGAAGATATGGTCAAAAGTGCAATGGTTTACTTTTTTGGGCCACCCTGTATACGCTGCAGTGTGCAAGTCACCACGCACTATTGCGCAGGAGAAATTAGAACGATGAAGCTGCTACTAGATTATGTTTGTTAAAGCGCTTTTTGGCTGTGGTTCTCACGAAACATTTGCAAATATTTTACGTGCAGCCTTTGCTAATTGCCATGGTTTTAGACAAATGCTCGCTTGTTGCGTTAGCGTGACGTTAAAAATAACATCAACTATCCTCACGTCGATGACCGGTTAGTGACGGAACGGGACGTACGTAACTGTCCATCGCTTTTTCTTTGGTTTGTCACTTAAGTTACACAGACCGTCACCATAGTAATGAGGAAGTAAGTAAGTAAGTGTTCTTCCTCTCCTGCTGGAGGAGACTGACAAATGTCTTCACGCTCACACAAAGCTATTGCTGAGTAGACACTGGCGATAACGATGTGGACATTACGAATGTGAGCTGATAATAAGAGCAGTATTGCCAGTGATTAGACACATAGCAGCCAGCATACAGAGGAGAGGGGCGTGTGCAGCAGGTGCCCTAACATCGGATACTCAATTATCTTCATCAGTCACGCCTACTCGACTCGAGTCAGTCCGCTAGAGCTGATATGTCACGCATACTTATAACTCTGGAGATGCGCAATCAAAAAAGAACTATCCGATCATAATTATGTAGTTAAAGTATTGGACTACACGGTGTTTCATAAAAAGGACCCCTTTTTGTTTTTTTCATAATTTACTCAAATTATGAGCAATTTATATGAAACTTTTACCAGTTGTAGCTGAAGAAATACTAATTCGAAATATTTGAACAAAATATGGCAGTTGATTAAATATTCTTTGCTAGTCGCGATGTAACGCTGACGTCATAATGTGTCACAGGTATAAACTTGCTAGTCTCAACTGGTGCTGTCAGTCGCTACCTGCTTCGATAGTGAACTTAATCTGGTTCGCTAATGAAAAATGCTTATCGTGTTAGCGCTGAGCAACATGGAAACATGAAATCGGGAGTCTTGTGATCCAAAAACTCAACAGCTTGCAAGCTTGGTGTGATAGAGCACTGTCTTGCTCGAACATGTGAAAGACCAACTATCCCCGCAGACACGTAAATTCGATCGCTTTGCCCGTTTTTGTAACTGCAACTGAAAAACTTCGAATATTTGACACCAACGAACAAGATTTTTTAAAACAACATTGATGACCTTGAATGACCTTGAACCCCAAAAATATAATTTTAAAGTGATTTTTTGGCAATTTGTAGCTGCAAAAGAGCGAATTTCGACGAAATGGATGGAGACAGACCAAGATTACATGCGAACAGGAACTGCCATGGGCTCTGGCGCGTCTCATGAGCATTAGCTCAGATTTCCTGTACTTATTTACTAACTTACGTACGGTGGGAGTTTGTGTGATTTTTGTTGCCATTTGCCATATAATTAACTTTGTGTAGCTTGAAAGAAAGAATAGATAGACGGTATAATATATGAAAACTCATAAAAGGCAGTGAGAAAAAAATGAAGATACAAAATACTGACAGAGTTTAAATAGTTTATATGCTATGTTTTCTGGCAGGAAAACAGCGAATCGTATCATTAAGATTCTTCACAATAACGAATCGATTCGAATACCGAGCAGTGCGTACATCACCAGCTGCAGCGACGACGTCGCGCTGGGCTACAGGCTGTATCTGAGGTCAGCAACGCGCTGATTGGCTGACAGTGACGTCATTCATCGGGCCGCCCGAACATGTTCGATGAGCACATGTAAAATACTTCAGTCAGCAGTGAGTTGCGATAGCTTGTGTTGCTCTACAAGTTATAACTATCGTGCTCTGTTTGACGATCGCTGCATGTCACTCGGTCAAGACATTGTGAGTAGAGTTCTGCCTGCTTGTCGGCCAAACTTTTGCATGTAAAGCGAAAATGTTGCGCGGCATTTGTGTAGTTAATCTTGCGCCACGTTTCAAGCGTCTTGAACACGTGTTGAAGTCAAGATCGAAAACTATTAATCGACTAATAGTTTGCCGTGAATTATCACGTTGCAGATGGGCCATGACTATGCGTAAATTAAAACACTTGTGCTAACTTTGATAATATTATTCTACCGTACCGTAGCTGAGACTGTGGTCACAGGTAAGCCTAATAATCTGCACAACTTGTGCACAACTTGTGCAGATTAAATTATTAGGCTTACGTGTAACTACGGCCTCAGCTATGGTCCCGTAGAATAATATTATCAAAGTTTCTTTTAGACTTAATTTTAATTTTACTCTGCGTGGCTGGAGTTAATACAACGGGCCTTTTGCTAGGTAATGATGTGTCGTTGACACTTGTTGTTTTTCGTTTTTTTTCACGCTTGACAGCTATAGCGCGTATTAGCTATGGTAATTTTGTTCTGGTGTTCATCTGTTCGTTTCTCCGTCTGTCACAACCCGGTACCGATTAAAGCCCAGGTGAGATGGAAATTTCGGGCTTTTACCGTATGATAGCTTAAGTTTTCTAGTATTTCGTGACAAAATTTCACGCTGGTGGTTAAAGGGTTTCCCTCGAACGAAGGCGTGAAACAGGGCACACTCTCGAAGAGACGGTCCGTTCTACTGGACGGTCCGGTCCGGTAGAATAATAGGTAGGCTACAGACATGATGCTTATCGTAACAAGCATTGGTGGCGAGCTTAGCATCGATGACCTTGAACGATCTTGAACCCTCCAAATCGGGGCTTTTAGTATTTTTGGCGATTTTTGGTTGCAGCGCACAATTTAAGAGTGAACTGCGACGAAATGGATGGAGATCGGGGTGTGGGTAAAATGCGTCTGGTGCGTCTAGGTGCATCTGCGTCTAGTAACGTATGTGACTCTTACCAAATCAAACCCATAACATTAGTCCATACCCCATCACTGTCTCTAACCCAATTTTCATCATTTCCTTTACTCAAAACCGAAAATTACCTGCCCTAAACGTAACAGATATGGCTCCGGTGCGTCTGTTGTTTTTACGCAAAATAGCGTTACTAACACTAATGCTCACCAGCCCATACCTTAGCCCTAACGCTGATCTTGAACGTAACCCAATCCCTCATCCTGTGTTTAACGTTTATCCTGACCTTAATATATATACAGGTTTTTATTGCAGACGACGAACTGCTTGTATATGGTACAGTTAAGCTACAACAGTTTAAAAGATATCGTGCGCAAAAAGTGGCAAAAACCTATTGAAAGTTGGCGGAATGAGCTGGAACTTTGTCATGCGTCAAATAGGCCTAAGTCTTTTGAGAACGTTTTGTGCGTTGGACTATAAAGCGGCGGTCACAACTTTGCAAGTACGATAAAATTAGAAGATACGATCTCAAACGGTACGAATGTCGTAATGGTGTCGAGTTTAGCTTATGACCATGGCGCGGGGACAGTCCATTAGCAAAGGCGGGTGGGAAAAAATATTTCAGTTGAATTCGCCAGAATACGAGGATGACCTAAACGTTTTGCATTCAACTGGATGTTTTGGACTGAAAAACTGCACTGCAGTATAATAAGTTGTAACAAATTTTTCAAATTATAACCTTTATATATATTGTTTTTGTTATAACTTATTAAGCTCCGTTTCAACCAATGAGCAGTGGCGGTTTTAGGCCCGAACGGGGGGCACAGCACCCCAGTTTTGCTCCACCCCCTCCAGTTTCGTAGCTACCCATGATTTCTTGCAAAAATAACACAAATATCTGATTTTTTGCGTTCTCAAATTTTAGAAAAGTGGCAAATTTGAGGCTTCCATCGAACGTCCAAAAGCCAAAAGTGCTTCAGCTTCTGCAGTGCTTCTGCCTCTGGACTTCGTTGTGGGCTTCGCCTTCAGACCCCGTTACAGGCTCGCGCTACCGCGCTCGCCATGGCATCGGGCAATCCCCCAGATGCTTCTTCTTCATGTTGCATGCCAACAATTATTAAAATCGGCCAATGTTTTCTTGGAGCTATTCAAAAAATAAAAGTGGTACGTTTAGGGACCACGGTGTACATTTATGGATGCTATTACTGTTGCAGTTTAACAAAGCAAGTATGGTCGTTGAACTTTGGAAACACCGCTAGCGGGTATAGAAAAGCAACGAGCGTGCTTCCAAGCTTGTTAGACTTTGAGCAAACACGACCGACGTACTATGAACGACATCGGCGTTAATTGCATACGAATTTTAATGATGCGGTCCTCGAGTGCGTCGATTGAAACGTATCCAGTGCGTTTGCTTATGCACGTGCGGCGTTAGGAATGGGTTCGCTAAGTGCCTTCGCCTAACGACTAAGTATAGTTACTCTCAGTCTATTTTTGTCGGATTGCTTAGCACATCACTGCCGGTCTAATGGTGATTTTACGACAAATTAGGCTCGCACTGAAGCACTATTGTGAGGAGTGCGGTCGCTAGTCGCCCAAATACAATAGGCTTACACTTGAAATCACTGGGAAACGATTTGACCGGTGGATGGATATAAACCAAAAGACGACGACCACTGAAACGGCAACCAGTCTAGCACCATTAAATCGACCGCTGCATAAAAGTTTGCTCAGCGGGAGTTGCGATTCTGTTGTCGAGAGCGCGTTCAAAGACAAGCCGGGAGATGTCTCAATGTCGTGAGAATGGCCGGACGGTCACGCTGCGGGGGGGGGGCATGGCATGATGTTGTAATGCTAAGACGCTATTGTCAGTCCCCGCTCCGCTGAAGGGTAAATATTTGTCGGACCCGCGCAGCGTACACGCGCCGCGTAATTTCCGAGATGGACCGAAAGCCTGTCGGCAGTTTCTCACGGGCCGTCCGTGCGTCGTAAAGACTGGATAATTGTTGCCAAATGAATGCCCGTCACGTCCACTTGCATGCTTGGTCACCATGCCACCATCCCGGAGTTTTTTCATGCAGGGAGTATTACTCGTGCTACGGGCGGTTGTGAACTTTCCGCTGAAATGCACTTTCGGGGGAAAATGGGAAAATTGTCGGATTTTGAGTTTTTGACCTCTAAATCTGATAGTTTTCGGGCCCCAAACGGTGAAATCGATTAAAAAAATTGCGACAAACAGGAGCGATCATAGCCAGTCATGTACGCTGCAGGACTGATTCTATATTTCTGATTGGTTCTCGCGTTGTACATAACTTTAATGTGTGCATAAAATTGATAAAATTAATGCTGTCGATCTCAGCTAGCTAGCAGCAGGCTTCAATTTTGGTGTTGTCTCATTTCGCCTAATCTCATTTCGTTCAGGGTTAGGGTTAGGCGAAATGAGATTAGGCGAAATGAGACCCAACCTCAATTTTTAGGCCAGGTTTGTTGTCTGTCCTTACATCCAAGCTTATCATGTGAAAATGCTCTGTGTTTTGGCTTATAATCCTGCGAAAACCCACTGTGTCGTCGGCCAGAAATTTTAATGCCGTGCGACTTTATCAGTCACTAGCGCGTAAGCTGGTATTGCTTTGGCAGCCTTTGGTAACGCTGTCTGAAGATAGCTCTTCAGTGCTTTACTGTATATTACTCTTATATTCGTATACATTTGTCATTTTTACGACCAGTCAGTGACAGCGCATTATGACAGTTCATAATGGACGTATCTAGACCGTAGACCCTATACCGTGTACACTGTGGTGACTGTACACGTATACGCGGTTTGGCAAGTGCGAGAGAATGCGCTTGCTACGTAATAAAGATTTAATCGAATCAAAACTTTTTTAGTTATTGGCTATATGCAGAGTATTTACAGTAACAGTTGTGATAGCCTAATGGCAATGGTAACTATCTGATTTTGGTTCTTAATTTTTGTTGTCTTCATAAAATTTATCGTAAAGCAGTGATATTTTACTTCGGACAAACAGTTTCAGTTCAAATTCAATTCAGTTCATGTCTTGCCATTGCAGTTCAAGATCTACTTCAAGTTCAACTTCAGCGTATACATTTTGACAATAATGGTTAATCTTTAAAGCAGCTTTTTTGCACTTAGCTTATGCTCCATTTTGCAAATAGTGCACGGACACACAAAGTAAAGGCACAAACAAGTGAACAGACACCAATCACTGAGTCCAGCCAAATGTTTATCAAAACATAAAAAGTAGTTGTTACAAAGTGGCTCAGACTCAAAAATGTAACTTCGGGATACTACTCTACTTTAACTTTCAGTTTAGTGCAGAGACTCTAATTTCAGTTTCAGTTCAGTTCAAGTTCTTACATTTCTTTTTAGTTCAACTTCAAGTTCGACTGCAGTAAAATCAAGTTGATGAAAATATCACTGTCGTGAAGCCCGTTGTGCAGCCTTACAAAAAATACGTGTATGCAAGGAAACCCCTGCTGTTGACGTTGTTGCTATAGCGACGTCTGACGTCATTGCACTGAAGAGCGGTTAAGGCGGTGTGATCCCATACGGCAGGTGACGCTCCGTAGCGTTGAGATGTGGTTTTCACATTAAAAACTACACCATATAAACATTTGCTGAAGTCAAAATTTGCAGAACGAGGGTGGAACTGGAAACCTAGAGTTGCACATCGATCACGAATTGTATGTCAAAGTTGCACGTAATGTTGCTCGGTTTTGTCGCAAGCAAAACACAAGAGGCGTTGCAGCCTAAATAATGTCCGTTAGCGCATGCATGAATAATGTGCAGCTGTTCATAAAAATTAACACGCCATGTTTTGAAAGTCCCGTCTGCAAACAATAAAATGCCTGGGTTCATACCTGCGTCGTTTCGTGATTTTTGTTGTTGTTTACTTGATGATTTTGTCACACATCGTTTGTGATTTTGGTTCGGTGATTTCGATAGATTTTTACCTCCGCCAAGGAGGTAATGTTTTTGCCAGACTTCGTTTGTCTGTTTGTTTGTGTGTTAGCAAGATAACTCCGAAAGTTATGGACGGATCTTTCTGAAATTTTGATTTATAATTTGTGATTTTGTTCGTTTCCGTTTACGACATTGCGGATGTGTTCTGCACAGATGTTGGTGCTGTTGGTGGCGGCGGTGTTGCTGCGAGTGACGCCGCTGGAGGCTAAGCCTGTCTGCGGCAAAGACGAGTACTACGGTCTGGTCGGTAGACGCTGCCTGCCGTGCAGCAAGTGCCCTGATTACCTTATCGTACTGCACACATGCACGCTCCACTCGGACACGATGTGCGGTCACTTGGACTTTGAGTTTCTCCAAGTTCCTAGCAACTCCGATGGCACCCAGCATGAACATCAGTCAGCCAGCGAGTCTTCTTCTGCTTCGTCGAAGTCGTCAAACTCCGACATTCACTCGGAAAACTCCGGTACACTTTCTCTCGTAATATTAACTTTCTGTAAACCCATTCGGGTTGAATATCTCTTATTTTTTGGTTTGAGTGCTAATTTGAACACACTTTTGATTATTTGCTACAATGTCACGTCATTGGTGGGCTTAGGTCTTCTCCGGCAGCCTTTATTGTTTTAGCAAATTATCGAATTATTAGTATATTTTTCGCGCTTTTCTTCGGTTTCTGCTTTATCTGCTGGACGTTGAAATTGTAGGTGAGTCAAAGTTTTGTTTCAATTATTTACGTAAGTTTGCGGTAACCAAATGTATATTTTGCTTTCCTGATATGTTAAAAATTAAATACGATTTGATTGGGTTCGTGGAAGATCAAATGTCCGGGGTATAGAAATTCGAGAACACGGTAGCTCATGCGGTACCGCAAAGTCGAGCAACTGCCTGCGTTGCAATGGTGTATACACTTGCAGTATGGCGCTGTGCATAGATGTAAAAACGTTCCAGAAAAAAAACATTTAAAAACGTTGAATGAAAAAAACATTAGGCCTAATTTGTTCAATTACTGAATTTGCTTAATGCTCAATGCTGTCGGTGGAGTATAGCTGGAACTAAAGCGAGAGAGACCGAGAGAACTTTATTCAATTTCAAGTGCTTCTCAAAGTCATTGGTGAAATTGTAATGAACGTTTGTTACAAAAATAAAAATATGCTGAAAAAATAAACTAAACGTTGTGAACGTAAAAAACGTGACAAGAATAAGAAACGTAAAAAACTTTTTTTTTACATCTATGGCGCTGCTGTGCAGTCGTTGACGTGTGACGGTGTCGAGTTGCGTTCGATAAAATGACGATGGTGCTAAAGTGATTCGTGACGACTGGCGGCGGCTGGGTCTGACCGCTAGCTGTCACCGGCATACTGTGTGATGTCTGGCTGACCGACTGCCCTTCAGCACTGTCTGTCCGTCCGTCTGTCTGTCTCTCTGTGTGTCTGTGATGAATTGCCTCTGCCGGACTGACAACGAACGGTGACATCCCCGCAGTCAGTAATAATTAGCCACGTCCACTGCAGCAGCGAGCATGCGTGTGGTAGATTTTTCTGCAGGCAACGGCAGCGCCGTCACGATGAGGTGTGTATTTATGCACACAGCGTGCACGGCCGGCCGGGTCGTTATTGTTGAAACGTCGACGTTCTGCAAGCCATCCGATGCGCTGTCTCTCACATTGACTGTGCGACGTCTCGGGGACTGTTAAGTCTCTTAGAGCGTGACGAAATTGGACCAGCTTTAATAGGTGGTTTGGTAGTGTAACGATGCAGACGTTGAACTTGCGATTGCGAGGTTGTTGGTTTGACTCCCGGTCGCAACGCTATCACGTGGTTACTGCTTGGATGTGTGACTATCTACGGACAACTGAACTAAACCATCTAGGTATATAAAATTATAACCAACACCAAGGTCAACTCAGCCTTCGATCCCTCCTGGGTAGGTGAATCGCGTACCGGCTGTCTGGCTGGAGTTGAGGCGGGGCGCGTTCACCTGTGTCGGGTGGCAGGTATAACATCCTGTGATCCCATATGGCAGTTGACGCTCCGTAACTTTCACATGGGTTTCCCATGAACCTTTAAACCGCGGCATACAGTGTATGTTTCGCGATCATCGTATCACAAGGTCGCTCTGTGCGATAATAGGTTAGGACTATCTCTAAACCTAACCCTATAGACACGTTGATTTCGTATTTCGGTCAGTTTATCGCTGCGCGAACGAGCGATCGTTCGACTGCGCAACGCCATCTTATGATCGCGCAGATCCGATGCAGAAAGCCAAAGCCGTTCCCAGTATACCCACAATATCACCGTGTATACGTGACTGTCACAAAACGGCCGGGCTACGTCAACGGAGGCATAGATGACATTGTCGGTCTATTTTCACGAGTGAATTTATTAGCGGTAAGCGGCTGAGCGTCACTGACAGGTGAATAAATGGGTTGCCGTCCGTTGGTCGGTATAGAGCCCGCGCCGCTGGGGTGCCTGACCGGCGACGATCGACCGTTAGCCGTCGCCATGCCGCGCCGTTGCGGCTCCGTTCGTCATCGTCAACTAGCCTAGCTATTTTGATACGTCGGAAAGATGTCATCCAGGTTCGGTCAGGCATTGATCGTATACCATTAGCGAACAGAGGGTAATGTACAATACAACTCCGCGGCCCGACAACTTAGGCCTATACTCCATGATGGTCGAGAGTCGATACTTTTTGTGGTTTTCAGTAGTCCGTCGTTAGTGACGACTGATTTATTTTGTTGCTTATTTGTCGCCAACGGTTCGCTATTGAACTTGATAGTCTACTATACTTTCTTACGTTTTTTTGCTTGAAACCCAAATGTCGCGGCAAAGGTGACGTAGCATTTCGCCTAATCGCTCCCCCAGTTGGGTCTACTGCAGAGCCCCAACCAAAATCGAACTAGAGTTAGGGTTAGGGTTAGGGTGAGGGTTAGGGTAAGTATACGACGCGAAATGAGATTAGGCGACATGAGAAGACACCCGTCGTATACTTACTTACGGTCGGCCAAAAAAATGGTACAGAAAAATGATGAACGACAAAACAAAGCTTGTCAAAGAAGCAAAAAACGACAAAGCAAGTCGTTGATGTTGGTCCGCCTATCAAAAAAGATTAGGCAAAGTGGGATTAGGCGAAATGCGATTAGGCGAAATGCTACCCAACCGCGGCAAAACCGCGCGATACTTTGCGTTATTTGATTTTTTTAATTCTTTCAGAAATTCTCTCACGTCAATATTCCTATGTATAACTTACATAGTCTGAGGCATTAGCCTCTATGTCCCGCTGCCGTGACTATTTAAACATACGTGCTTTGCACGAACTTGCAATGAGTTTGCGACATTAAGGGCGTGACTGAGTCTGACAAAAAGTCGAAAACAGCGAAGTTCGGGGTTCATAATGTTATCGCAAGGAGTACGAAAATCTAGAACGTTTAGTTATAACCCAGGGATTCTCCGCGATTGCACAGTTTTCCGTGTGAATTTTATAGCTATTTTGCGAGTGAGACTCGCTGGAATCCCGACTGGGATGGAACTAATCATTAGCGGTATATTGGTGCTGGTGCTTGCGTGATCGCAAGACGGATAACGTTGATCGTGACACCGGTCATCGACGCACTCGGCATTCTGCATAGAAGACCCATTGGCGGGACGGTCTGTGTGCGAATTCTGTTGAAAAATGCGGTACTATTTGACACTCGTCCCTCCATTCTGCTCGCGGTATTTTTATTTTTTTTTGTGCTGCCGTCGCACGTGTGCTGGCCCGCACTGCAGTAACTGAACGTCTAGCACGTGAGCGGCCAGGTGTGGTCGCTGAATGGCCGGCTTTAAGGCGTATTTGATTTGGACGTCGATCGGCTAGCTAGGCAGCGCACCGTATAACTGCAAATTAATTACCGACAGTTTTATCAGATTTCTTCGTGCTGCTGAATGCGTGGACAAAGCGGCATGAATTATGTGCGTGCAGCTGGCGTGGGGTGATTTGCATACACGAGCGTTTCGCTCCATGATAGCTGCGATGGCTAATTCGTGGACACTATGAGCGATACGAGTTCTTTTACTGACTTTTTCCTGGATTTACTCTATTTATAGTGGACCCAGCAGTAGTCTGTATTACTTAGGCTACTTTAAAAATCGTGGATTGGCTGATTGATTGATTGATTTGTGAAAAATTAAAAAAAAATAAATTAATAGAAAGAATAAAAAGAACGTCAACGTGATCTGCACACTGACGAAAACAAAGACGTAAAACGCGTATTGGCTATTGAGTTGTAATTTGTGGGATGAGTGACTAAAGCAAAAGTGACCCAAGTTCACGTTTACGTTTCTGCTTTGCTTTGCATTGCGTGCGCCGTGTGTGATGCTTCCCGGTGTATCGTCAGCAAAGTTTTATATGCCTCTTTGTGCGTGTTTGTTTCTGACGAGAAATTCCACACATTGCGTGCATGCGCTGCTTGACGATTGCAGACGCCATGGGCTGGACTCTCACGTGTGCTTCTTATTGTATACCTACCTATAGGCATTGTTGCAGCTGGAATCTCATGCACTATAGCTGTGTTTCAACGCGCGCCGTAAGCCTGTGTGTAAGACGGCCAGCTCTGAATGCATACATGCGACCATACTGCCGACGGATTAGACTTGAGACTTTGTGTATAATGTATAAGCGATTAGTGTCGGTCGCTGTCGTTCTAATAGCCAGGTGGGTGCGCCCCACGCAATCACGCAATGAAGGCACGCCAGCTGACATTGACGCTATTGACGTGAACTGTCGCCGACCAGCGATACGCATGACTCACTGCTGTACTCTGTTTACAAAATGTCGTGTTTGCCATCGTCGTAAATTGAAAAATGAGACCACCATGACGTCGACGGAGGATTGGGGTATAGGGGTTTATTAAGCAGTGCATGTGCCGTGTGTATATTTGCCGACGCTGCTAATATTTTGGGCACCTACGGTCGTATATACTCCTGCCAGTCTGCTCCCTCCATGTTTGCCTACTTAAGCCTTATTATGTCATTTTCGCTAACTATTGCCTGCAATTATACGTAGGCTATTCCCGTTCTAACGAGTGTTCGTCGGTTTTATTTTCGTTTCTGACATTTTCGTTACGTCCGTGCAGTAAAAGCTGTTTGCTGTTAATATCTGCATGGCTAAACTTTTTGAGCAAACGATTCGTCCGCTGACTTATCGTATATAGAAGCTTGCGTCCCTAGAGCCTTGTCTTGGCACGTATCGCCGGCTGGGACTATGGCGCGAGGTTTCACGTTACAGATGACGTCGTGATTCACAGGTTCCGCGCGCCCCCCATGACAGCTTGAACTCTGGCGGCGATTATCGCATTTCTTAGGGGCGCCAACTGGCGCGCCTTCCGCGCTCATTTATCACCGCCCCCGCTGTGACTGTGGCAGTTCCAAGTGCTGGCAGATGCTGCCCGACCAGACCGGACCCATAGTTACAGGCTTACAGCTCTGGCTGTCTGCATGGAGCTGCAGGGGTCTTGACTTTTGACTGCAGGGGTCCTTTGGTGCTCGGTTTCCACGACGTATAATGCGTTCTCCATGCGCTAAATTACTCTAACATCCATCCAGCCGGAGGTTTCACCAGTGACCAGGGTAGCCCAGCAAACTTTCGGGAAGAAGAACTGTGGACAATGGCACTACCCTCAAAGTGTCGCGGGACGGCCATCTATAGCTGCGTTCTGCTATAGCTCTAGCGGGCACCGCCGGGCAGGGAATAAAATTGTGCGAAATAATCTCTACTGCGTAGGATAGTCAGTGTAATAAACCTGGTGTGCTCTTTGTCTATTGTAAAGTTAGAATTAGAGCCTTAGCCATAGCGGACCTCCCTATACAGTCTGTTGCGTATTATTTACGTGCAATGCAGCTGTCGCGACCCATTCTATTAAGTTGATCGAAAATGCAGCTGATATAATTCTCACTGGCAACATACCGTACCGCTAGTCGCCTATATGCAGTTTGTAGTTTTACCGTGCGTGTGCGTGTGTGTTCCTGCATGTGTGTGTGCTGAACTTGCAAGGTGCCGCATTAAGTGAGCTTTCCTTTGCAGTGCGAGTCAAACGGTCTTTTTAACCGAAAAAAACCCTAGGCTTTTTTTCGGACCATTTTTCCAGACCTGCTCACAAGAGAAACAAGGCGCTACACGTGTAACCTCCACCTTAACGCAACAGAAGTTTTTTCGTACTACGCGCTATGTAGCAAATTTTTGTTTTATTACTGACTTACTTACTTATCTGCTGTCATTCGTTCGGTAACGTTTGAACGCACCGGTGGAGTTGTCAACCCGTTATATCATTGCAGACATAGTGTTAGAGATGGGCAGTACGAGTGCGATTGCTGTATAAATTAGTCAGGTGCAAGTGCAGTCCCCTGATGCACTCCGTTCATTAGCATTTCTATTTGTCGCTAGTCGCTAACGGTGTGTGGTGAACAAAAAAGAAATTTTCCTCGAAAATAGCAGAACAAAGCTGTCAGTTCTGGGACGGGTTGTGGAAAATGGCATGCAGGGAAAAATTCACCGATACTTTGCACTGATGCATCCGTTGCGTAACTTGCGTTTCTTCGTTAGCTTTTTTTCACCGACGATGTTCGCTCGGGGGCAGTGAAATGAAATGTTCATTGGGTGATTGATTTCACTTTTTCACTTAGACTTTCGCTGAGCGGAAACTTCGGTTTGTACTGTAAGTACGTTCTGCTCAGCGAAAGTCAAGTTCAAAATGAAGTCACGCATTCTGCTGTTGCTCTGCTATAGCACACAATAGACGCATAAGTGCAACAGAGAGAGCATTGATACAAGCCTGTTTCGTATTAGGCTCTACGGCTACAGCAATACACTAATACAGGCCTGCAGTTCGGTGCGTAACAAAGCGGATGCTGATGGTGATGCGGGTATAATGCCAGCAGCCGGTGGCAGTCAACAGCAGCAGCAGCAGGCCAGGAAGTGAGAAGCGAGACGGTTGATGCGTTCATTTGCCGCTAAGCGGTGCAGCGCCGTCTGGCGGGCGCCGCTGTCTAGCTCGAACAAAAAAAACACACGGTCACAGTTGATGTCGTGGCCATCGGGCGCCACCACGTTTTGGCCGCCTACCAGCACCCTATTTGTTTCATTAAACCAGGTTCAGATGGCATCGACTACGCTGTCGTTTGCTTATGCACGACTGCAGCCGAAAGTTGTGAAAACGGTGGCAGTGGCAGTACAAGCTGAGTGTGACTTAATTAAGTTTCAGCAACGTCTGGCGTGGTACTGCGTACTCGCTTACCCACTCTAGCACTGCGGTGTCTAGCACTTACACGCAGCGGCGTATTCAACTTAGGTGCTCATGCGCCTCCCGCTAAGAACTATTATACACTTTTGAAATTTTTAAAATAACTTTTTGAAAGTGAAAAATTCAAGTTGAAAAGAGAAAAAAATAATCTCAGTAAAGGGACGTTTGCTAGGCTCCAGGTAAAATTTTGCTGCTAACTACGGTACACCTGCCCCCTTACACGTTTATATATGCGCCCTCGATTTGCGTGTACTATGTGTAGTAGCCTGGTAGGAGCCTAACCACAGCCCTTTAGATTAGTCACTTAGTCTATTTAAAGGGCCATGGCCTAACCGTCTTGCACCAAGACGCGCCTGTAGTATGGCTGCTAACTTCCTCTTGTAAAGAAAAAACCCGCAGCGCACCGCGCAGCTATCTCCGCCTTTGTTCACGCACGAAGCTGCACTGCTGTTATAGGCCTCGGCTCAGCTTTTGGAGCTCGTATAGCCACTAAGTCACGTTTACATATCACTCCCGTAAGTAAAATCCGGTGACATGCAGGACATGAAGTATAGCCGTTATAGCTTGAAATGTGTAGTTGGGGGTTGGCCTTGCATCTTCTTGTCTTCTCGACATCAATCGACGCTGCATGTTCAAGCGACGTCCGGCATAGAATTTCGGACTGGTTCAAGGCGGAGAGTGCATGAAATCGTATCTAAATGAGTACACTAATATCATTTCGTGCGTCATTTGTGGGTGTGTTTGTGGATGCTGTGCAGGCCTGGCTGTGGAACAGTGTTCTGGTGCGTTCTGGCGTGTATTCTCGTACGGCGTCATCACAGCCACGATCTTCCTAGTCGCTATCTGCGTCGTCACGGTCATCGCGCTCAGATGTGGCAGGTGCTTCCGCAGCAAGGCGCACGACCTCAACTCAAATCTCGGTTAGTTTCACTTGTCATACTTACCACGGTTGCAAAAACTCGTGCTTTAAAAAAAGCCCAACCCGGCGGATTTTTTTTTGGGTTTTATTGGGTTTTGTTGGCTTTGGGGTTTTGAGGATTTTTCAAAGGTCAGAACGGCACTTGTAAAACAGCCCAGCTTGATGGGTTTTGCGATTTTTACGAGGTTTCAGTTGCTTCATTTGTATTTGATCCCACTCACTGATGGCACTTCTAGTATAACGGCGCCATCTCGGATTTGCTGTTTTTATTCGAGTTTTTTATTTTTTTAACTTCACCTGGTCACAGTGCACTGAGAGCGCTATACTTCGTGAATATGCAGCAGTTGATCAAAGTTAACCACTCGTGCAAACGTGGATTAACTATTCGTCGGCACGAGCGAGTTACATTAGCTGCTGTACCGATGAAGCACTTTAGGCATGCATAACTGTAGATGCAAATTACAAAGGCTGAGCTACTCTAATACACCGATTGACGTTTCTGAGTTCAAATTCATTAGTTTCTAGAGTTGTTTTTCGCGGATCTGTCCGCGAATTCGTTAACAGTGGGCAGTGAACTCCAGTTGTACGTATAGGTACAATAGGTAGTCAATGTGGAGCAAATGGAGCGGATCCTTTCTTTAGATTACCAACGACTATACTTCACTCAGGTCTCCGCTGCACGCTACGCCAGATACATTACGTTTTCGCTTTTCAGGTCGTCCATCCGCAAACGGCATCTTGCAGGCGTGAGTGCCGAAAAGTTTGAGAAGCACTATATCTTAGAACCCGGTCCCGATGGAGAGGATTTCGGCAAAATCTGGTCAGTGATCTAGTAAAGGTTCAAGTTTGAACTGATGAAGTCTTTGAGATTGAGAGTGAAGTCTAGGTCATAATATCCAATACTTATTGAGAAATATAGTTACGTCGAAACTCTCGCAAGGGTTAATGGATTTTTGAAAAAAACAACACATTTGTGTATTTTTTTCTTTCAGTTCTCATTTTACTTATTCTCTGTATCAGTTAGTCTTTTTAAGGTCTAGTAACTGGTCATTTTCTGTGAATGGTTTGATTGATTAGCTGATTGATTGGTCGATGGTTGATCTTTTTCTTAGTTTCTGTACAGTGCAACGCAGAAAGCGTCCGGCATGTATGGTTTGTGAAATCTTCTGTACAGATTACGTTTTAACGATCATTCCGCAGCCGTAATCTGCTGACGATTGGCAACAGCTCGTCAGCACCAGTTCATCAGTAGACGCAATTTCTAGACGTGCTAGTCTGCTCTCGCCGACCGCCCTGAAGGCAATATCCTGCAGACATCCATAGGATTCCTGGCATTCGTAGGCGACTGTGGTCCGCGTTCGTTGCGTTACAGTAGACGCTGCATGCATGCCCAGCTTTCAACTCGTGCAAGGAAACGCAAAGACAATGCACCGTTTACGCGACGCAAAAACTGAACGGAATTGCAGCGTAAAACGTCGCTTTTTGCCCAAACTTACTATTCGTTTCACGACTTGTTGTGATTCGTTGTACAACTTGTTGTATGTGCAGTGTGTATTGTACAACAAATTCACAACATTTCGAAACAAGTGCATTTTTACCACAGAATTGCAGTTCGTATGGAACTTCTTCACGTTTGTCCCCTAACGTTTATTTTGCGGTTGTCTTAATAAACCGTACTGCGCATCTCACCGGCCGTTCCTCTATATGTCTGTCCGTCCGCACAGGCTTTTAACTTGAAAACAAAGAGGCGAAGAAAAATCAAAGTTTACGTGAATGTTCCTGTGCATGCAGGGCAAATTTTCAGTTAAGAAGGCAACAAGTCAGGGGGACGACTGCACAATATGTCGCTTCCGACATTGCATCTGCATTTACCGCGGTTGTGAAACTTTACGCTTGCGAACGATACTGCATGGAAGCTGGGCTTTAATCCGCTGCTGCTGTGCTGCGCATTCCGTCGACGCTGACGTAATTCATCGCCGACCAAATGACGTCATTATCACTCGCAGATGCTGCTGCAGAGGCTGCGAGCGTGGCCTGTCTACGTTACTGCACCACGAACAACGAGTTAACCTAGCGCTCTTTGCTCGGCTGTATCGACCTGTTATATATAATTTACGTCCTACTTGTTGAGATACGTTTCGTCACTCGCAACCAGCGCAACCGTCCGGCAGTTTAGCGTCAGCTCTTCGTCATATTCAGACAGGAATTCGCTTTGCTTTTATTTTCGTCTTAGGCTGTCGCCAGCCCGGCTGGAAAGTTGAGTGGCATTCTTCCGGCATTCCAACCGACTTCTGTCTCGGAATCCGGTTCGCTTAACGTGTTCGTTTGACTGTATTGTTTGCCATATGTACTATGTAGGGCCGAAACACGCGTTTCTGCGCGTGTCGTCATTAAAAGCAGATTCGTTTTTGTGTAATTTTTTGGATTCTTTCACGACGAGTCGCGTTTTGGTTACACTTCCGTCAGGTGTATTGTTTTCCACCAGGAAACGCCTGTTATGCAGTAACCAGCTTTTTACTAATTACTTTATACGCTTCTGTGCATGGACTATGCTTCCAGACTTCCTATAGTGACAATGGTGTTTTCCATTGACTTTGATCGCCGCCTTTAGAACAGTGTGCTGCAGCTGCGCTTTGATTGTTCATCATAGTTACGTAGTAGATATCACACTGCTGGAGTGGGTAAGCGAGCACGCAGTATACGAGCTTATACCACTCCAGACAGTGCGGTGTCGTAGTTAAACTACGCCTAGATTGCGTATGACGGTACTACACTGTCGTTTGGTTTATTACGCACGACTGCAGCAGAAAGTACCAGTGTGGTTTAACTGAAGGGTCTCGTTTCATGCGCGTTTGTCACAATGCTGTTGTGCTGTGATGTGCAGTGGGTGATGGCGCGGATGGATCATCATCACACGACCTGGTCGCGGTCTGGTCGAGCGGCACTGAGCGCACGGACGGTTTGCGTACAGCACTAGTCGTCGACCGACGCGTTCGTCACATCGAGACTCAACTCTACGTCAACCGACGTCGACGCGCGTTCTTTGCACGCATCTTCGGCCTCGACGACGACAACGACGCCGAAGAGTTAGGCACGACGCACGGACGAGGTGCTCGCTCGTCCCGACTACACCCGGGCAACGACTATTTTGACGAACGTTGTCGACTGCGCATGCTCCAAGCCCGGGGGGCTGCGGATAACTCACCACCAGGGGCGTCGTCGTTATCGTCGTCGGCATTGCCTCTGCTGGCGACGTCCGTGGCGCCGTCGACGCCCGTAGTCAAACCCCAGCAAGACGACCGCGAGTCGGAAGCGTCATCCCTGCAGGGCGAGGATATGGCAACAACATCACTACCACATCACTCAGTCGAGTCCGCGTAGGTCTGTCTGCCACAGATAGATCTAACTGATTGGATTGGGCTTTGAATGCATGGTGTTCTTTAACTGCGACCAAAAGCTGCTGAATCGGCCCTCGACACTCAACAGATTACCAGGATATGGGAGCGGTGTCGGTCCGCCATTCCAAAGAGCCGCCACGGTTAGGGTTAGGGTTAGGAATAAGGATAAGAATAGGGTTATGGTTACGGTTTGTGTTAGAGTTAGTTTAGCGTTTAATAAGTACGCTTTCGTCGTCGTCTAAAACAGGTTTTTGGCGGCCCTTCGGTATGGCGGACCAGAACCATATATATATAGGAGCTAACTCTGGTCGTTTAACCGCGGCCAGTTTTCCTTTGTCTGAATTACTCGGTTACTTTTAGTTTTGTCTGGTCAGTGGTCCGGTCTCCCCAACTTTTGTGAATTGTATATAGCGC
>Ga0209671_1001601_pt1 | contig 19292 bp, 12 predicted proteins | sample WorMetHERISLAND2_2_FD_187401 | JGI IMG/M metagenome (GOLD analysis project Ga0209671, IMG submission 187401) | Marine gutless worms symbiont microbial communities from Max Planck institute for Marine Microbiology, Germany - Olavius geniculatus... | ecosystem: Host-associated > Annelida >...
TTCCTGACGTTATTAGTCGCTTTATTATATAGCGAAATGCTGTGATAGACGTTTTTCGCATTGAATTTTTGTCCTTTATTCATCAACACCAGTCGGCGTGTTTGCGCACAGTAATATCATTGCTTTTGTTTAGAAACACAAGAAATGCATCAAAAACTAAACCTTTAATACTTTTTACAGAAAAATTAGTCGAAAATTGTTTCTGAAGATAATTTTTGCATTTATATTTGCCTACTATGATTTTAGTGATTTTGGACAATTTAAGTTTCACATGGTAGTGTAACGACACAGTTCATGTGTTGTGGGATGTTTGATAACCACGTTACTGCTACTTGTCCACAGAGTGTGCCAGTAAAAAAAATTAAAACATCAGTAAATGTTTGACAAAGATATGGACAATCACAAAGTACGACGTTTTTTAAGACACAGTGTAATTTGTCAAAAGTGCAGCAGCCTATTATTTGCAGCAGCCTATAACGAAGACTATTGCACTTTGACCAACCATCTGAATTAACTTTTCACTGTTTCATGGTCAGAAATAAATTCTCCAGACATTCGTGCTAAATTGTTCCAATTCACCTTAAAAGTGTACACAGCTTATAGTTACAGCATTCTGGATAAGGAGTAATGACGAAACATGACTAGTGACATCGTGAATACATATGAACAGCAAATGTTAAGCCTATTTGAATGAGCTTGCCGTGAAAGTAAAAATAAAATTTCTGTCAATCTAATGCAAAAGCTGTTCCTGACGTTATTAGTCGCTTTATTATATAGCGAAATGCTGTGATAGACGTTTTTCGCATTGAATTTTTGTCCTTTATTCATCAACACCAGTCGGCGTGTTTGCGCACAGTAGGTAAGATGGAAGATTTTACCGTGGGAGGTTTCTTGGTAATTAGAGCCATAAAAGCGAAATGGAATGTGAAGTAAAATCGACTGAGAGTGTTTATCAGAAGTAAACTGCCTGCTATTAACGGACAACAGTATGGTGATGATGATGATAATAATGCCAGTTTCATTGTGATTCACCAGGAGACGTTAGCGTGTTTCATGGCGTCGCGGTAGTGGGCGCCGTACGAGGCCAGTCCGCTGCCGCCGTTTGACGAGTAGTAGCCGGCAGCCATGGCCGCGGCCGCCGCTGCCTGGTGGTAGGACATGGAATGTTCGTACATTCCGGCCGCCGCGGCACCGGCGTAGTGCAACGGCTTAATGGCCGCCGAGAGCTGCGAGTGATGGTACGAGTGGTGATGATGTAGGTGCTGTGAGTGCTGACCGTGATGCTGTGATGCGGTGGGGTAGAACCCGTCGGGGTGCTCGAGGGCGTACTGCGACACTGCCCCGGCGAGCGCGTCCTGCGGGGACACCGACGACGGCGGGGTCATGGCGTACGCGTCACCGCCGTACCCGGACAGACCGTAGCTGGCCACGTGGTTGAGCGCGGCGGCCGAGGGTGGAGTCTTGGCCGTCGAGTGAGCTCCAGCACCGATGAATGCCGATTCGGTCGCACCCGGGGGCGTCAGCAGCGAGCTCTGTACGTCCGCCGTGCTGGCCGGGTAGTACTGGCGCTGGGCGCTAGGGGTCACCACCGCGCCGCCGGCACCGGCGCTGTAGACGTTGCTGCGTATCACCGACTCGCGTTGGTTCGGGTACATCGAGCGCAGGAGGGTCGACGTCGCGGCGTCCTGGCCGCTGCCCGTGCTGATCCACTGGATCGCTGCGGACCGGTGTGGTCGCAAGCCGGCGCCCGTGTACGGGTCTGCCACGAGCTCGGCTGAGCCGGTGGCGCTCGGCAGGTGCTTGCTCATGGCTGCCTCCAGGTCGTGCACCGAGCTCGCCGGGTGTACTCCGCCGGCAGTCCCCGCAGACGCCGAGTAGTCGGCGATCACTCCCGCTGCCGCTGCACCGGTGCTGGACGTACCCTGGTCTGCCAGCAACCCCCATGCCTGCTGGTTGATGCACACGGCGTCGCCGTCGTGCGTCGTCGGTGCAGCGCGGGGTGAACCACCGAGAGGTTCCGGTGGTGACTGGCTGGTCACGTCAACGGCGCGCACAGTGGACAGATCCTCGGGCAGCGGTGAACCGACGCCCATGCCCGTGGTCGGAGCTCCCGCCGTCGACGAGTCCACCGGCTCGATGCCACCGGTGGCAGCATTGGTGCTGCAGTCGTCGACTTGGAGGTCCTGTGACGCGTCGACGTTCAGCAGCTGTGCGTCGTCGTCGTGACCGGCGGCGGCCCGAGTTGTCTTGTCACTGTTGCTACTCGTTGTTCGATCCAACTCCGACGACGCGCGTTTCCGTTTGCGCGGCTTGTCGGCTTTGCGTCGTGAGTTTGCTGCCAGGTTCTTGAGTGACGCGGCGTCTGGAACGTCGTCGAGGACCGAGCCTCGTCGTCGAGCGTAGCGCCCCTCGGCGGCGGAGGGCGGCGACAGCAAACCAGCAGCAGACACGGTCGACGTGGCTGCCGGGTCGGTGACGCCAGCTAGGAAGCCGTCCAGTTCAGCGGCAGCATTGTGATCAGCGGACAGACCGAGTGCCGACCGACACGAACGAGTCTTGAAGCCGACGCCTCGCAGACCGCAGACCGTCGCCTCGCGCTGTTGAGTGCTGTCGTGGCTTATTGGCCGATCTACGCGACACAACGCACGCATATCATCCAGACCACAGTGCTAGACCTCGCTGCGCTTTTACTGAGGCATTGAAGTTAGATCGCTATTTAAAAACAATGTCGTGCCCATAATACGAATATGAAGGAAATGGACTCGCAGCTGAGCCACTCAGTTTGATAGCGTGCGGTTCGCTGTTTCATTTTCATTCACTAGATGACAGAACTGCGCTCTGGATGACCGCTGTGGTGGCGTAAAATGTCAATATTGCGTGGACATTGCAATCTCGTACCTAGGCTTAACTGAAATTCCACCAGTTTACTCGATTGCAGAATGTTTCTACCCAAATACCTCGTCCCCTTATGCCTGTTCCAATTTGCCTCAATTTATTTCACCATGCATGTCTCAAAAATGCGGATAGTATGAATCATAGGCTAATTGTTCATCGGCTTCGCTTATTGTCATTTAGGCCCTAATCAAAATTTCGTGTCTTTTCCCACGTTTCCAGTCAATGCATGTCGTTGGTCGAAAAGTTTAAGTTTTACCATGTAGATGCGAATATAATTATAGCGCCTACAACCAGCAACTGTAGCAGCTTATCTCACCGTTGTCGCCGGCGCGGTCAATTTCCGAGTGGTCAGCAATGTCCAGGTCAGTTTTGGTCACTGCGCGGTATTGGTCAAGATTCATGACGCAATCGGCGCACTCGATGCCGCTGCAAACACATAGTAAAACATTATACCCCGTTTACACGATCAAGCAATCATCAAGCAAACATCGAGCAAGCATCTAGCAAACGTCAAGCAAGTATGAAGCATGCATGAAACATAGCTTACATGAAGCAAGCATCAAGCGAGCGTCGAGCAAACATCGAGCAATTACAGCACACATCGCGCACGTGTATTTTGAATGCATTTGCTGGATGTTTGCTCGATGATTGCTCGATGTTTGCTTGATCGTGTAAACGGGGTATTACTGGACAAGTCTGGACAGAAGGCAGCTTATAGTGTGTTTACACGATCCAGCAAACGTCCAGCAAACTTCCAGCAAATGTATTCAAAATACACGGGCTAATGCAGGACGTTTGCTGAATCGTGTAAACACCTTATTAGATAGATAATGTGGCACGTGTACGTGCGATAAAAAAACTGAAACGGAACTAACACAAAATCGAACGCGATAAAGCTGAGAGTCAACGTAGGCCTACACTTACGCCAGCCAGAGTTTGCGTTCTTCAACTGTTTTTAGACGGAGTAGCTCTTGTGGCGCAAACGATTAATTTCGCCTATTCCTACACATTTCTCCGTAGTGTTTTCTGTTGTCTGTTTGTCTGTCACATTCGTGTAGCCTGCTTAAACCGTTTGACGCATTTTACGCCATTTGGCAGGTACGACTGTGGAGTCCAATAGCACAATGCGTCAGACGGGAGTACTCTAACGGGAAAGGGAAATTTGGGAGTCAAACCACCAGCCAAAAAATGTAATTACAAATTGCAGCCAAACCGTCAGTCCTATGTTGCCATCTGGCGAATGCAAACAAGGAGAGTGATTTCGCCATTTACTAAATTACTTCAGTTCTTGTTATTTGTGTTTTTATTTAGTATTACATTTCGAGCTACGTAGTACGCTGTCAATACAGTATTGATACCATGTAGCACAAAATGTAGGCTAAGTGCATGAAACTGTAGAACAATGACTAATACCCCGTTTACACGACGAAGCTGGCTCGACGAGCTGCATGGCTTGTCCAGCTAACGTATATAATTGCTCGACATTTGATCGATCGTGTAACCGGGGTATAACCCTATAAGGTAAAGCTGAGCCAAATGTGCGTATACCTAAGCACGTAGTTGATTGCAATGATGTTTTGTTCGTCGACGTTCTTTGCGTTGCAGATGATGGTTGCGCAGGTCTGCAGCCAGACGTAGCCGCCGTGACGATTCATCAGCCTGTAGTAGTCAGTCAGCACTTGGCCCTTGTTCAGCACTGCACAGCGAACAACGCACAAAACACGGCGGTTGATAATATTGTACTGCCGGCGAGGAAGAATACCCAGAATGCTAGAAACGATCAGAGATCTTGAACCTTCGCCGAGATTAATGCTGCCGCCTGGCGAATGCAAAGATTTAATACACCTGCTACATGTAGGCCTATTCCTGTACAGTGATCCAGAATCCTAAAAAGAATTAAAATCGTCGTCAAAATCTAACCATTTCCTGTTGGCACAGGATATTTATCCGGTAGCCGTATCAACAGCCACCAGGCTATTGATACGGCTGCTCGTCAAACCGCCGCAGAGACCAGACAACAAATGGGCAAGTGACGACCTCAACCATAGCAAGTAGATAATCACGGACCGCCAGTGGGCAAGTTTCGTACTTGCCTGCAGCAGCATCGAATTTATCACCAATTATACGCTTATTTTTGGTGTGCATTATTGTCACAAAAATCTCTGAAATGTGCTAACCATAACCCTAACCCTAATCCTGACTCTAAATCCTAAACCCTACACCATAATATTAACGCTAATTCTGGTCATTACATGTAACGCAATTACGCCGAGCGACATTGGTGCCGCCGCTTGGCAAGTGCGATTGAGTTTTACGTTTTCGTTCACTGCCGGAACAATAGCCTACAGGCTATTTTTACGGCTACCGGACGAATATCACCGCGTTTTGGGCCACGCCCGGACATTTACTATTTACTTTTAGTGGCTATGAAAAGTGCAGTGAGTGAACCAAAATTACACGTTAACGTGCTCGTTTAGTTTGTGGTATATTTCGTAAGAATTTGGCAACAGTTAATACAAACACGACCTGGTCGCTCCAATTTTCGGCTTCTTGGTCATCTGATCCTAACTTGCTGTACCTGATCTAATTGTCCATAATCCGCGTACAGAAAAATCAAACATAGATCTACCACAGAGTAGAGGCAAGCTGGAGGTGTCTTAAGAAACGTCGAAATAGGAGTAGAGTACAGGATAAATCGTCTGTTTAGGATTCGAGTCGACGCGGCCGCTTGGTGGACGGGACGGTAGCTAATAACTTGGATGGGACGACGTCGGCTGCGGCGTCGCCGGTAAATTGGCAGATGATACACTCTAGCATCAGCATCAGCAGCAGCAGCAGCAGCAATAGCTAACCGGCAATTATCTGGCGCTAATCCGTGGTCATCGGTCGCTGGTCGAATCCGGCCGTGTGCATTATATATGTGGATATGATGGGATCAATCAGAGACCACAGCGCTTGCTCGCCAGCTAGCTAGCTCCCAGAAGGCACAATCGACCGGGCAGAGACGGATGCCTGGCCGCGTGACGAGAGCCCGCCATCCCGCCCACACGAGCTCGACCATCAGAGGTGTTGACGGTGCATACCAACTAGTCCGTCAGGCCCATCGTCTATCTACTGCCATTGCTGCCTCGCCAGTGGCTTCTATCCCTATACCTGAAAAACAGGGGGAGGAATTTTGTTGAGGGTGTAAATCGAAACTTCCACGTGTATTTTACTGGCACTCTACACTCTTAACAAAACTTCCCCGTAGAAAGAGAAAAAAGTCCAAAGGGGGGACTTGAGCTCGGAAGTGGGGGGAAGCTAAGCCCAAAAGTGGGGAAAAGTTGCGCCCGATTTTGATTCCAGATTTGGGGGATAGAAGCCACTGTGTCTCGCCGTCGACAGGGCGCTACTGTCGACGGGTATTAAGCTCGTCGGTCGGTCCATAGAAAAAATGGGGTAAAGCAGCGCTGCGTACAACAGGAATGGAGGTGAAAGCGATGTCCACGCTATAGCAGCGTCAGCAGCGACAGCGTCAGCGTCGACAGGGGCCGCGAATAATCGCGATCGATTGTTCCACAGGAAATTAGCATCTATTTCGACCGACCGACACGCTTGGACGCTATCTTCGTCGCGCTGTCGCAATTAGTGCGCTTCCTTCCGGTCCGTCGTCGACTTTCCTTCCGGTTCGAGCGCGACGCCCGACCGCCTGCGATCAGTCATCGGCGACGAGGCGCCCGCTGGCCGGCCGGCTGGCTCGCCGGGGAAAGTCTGTTTCCGAAATGAACCTCGTTAGTGCGCCATTGTCTATGCAAACTCGGGACAAGCGCCATCCACAGGCCGACCGGCCGGCAGCCATGCAGGCATTCGGCGTCATCGCGACCTGAATGCTAACTAGACGCGGTCTTGCAACACATCGCCATCAAACATCGTCAGCAGCAGCAGCAGCAGCCGTAACAGTGAAGCATCCGCATCCATACTCGCGCTCTACTTTATCTGCACTCTGCACGGATGCAGTTTGTGTCTCCAAATGTTGTCTAATTATTTTTGCTATCGGTTTAGATCGGGTCAGGTAGATGTGATAACGTGGTCTGCGACAGTCAACGCCGCCACCAACTCAATCTATTAATAATCTGACACATACTCCAATCTTCTGCGATGCAGTGCTATCTGTCATACGCCAGTTTTGACTGCTATGTCATTTCTAATTTAAGAATAGGTACACACACTGATTTGTTTTATCTTTAATTTTTATGTTTTAAACAGTGTTTGAAATTTGAATTGTGAAAAATTAGTTGGGGGGTTAAACTTTTCGACGGTCGGAGCCCGACCAAAATTGTGATGCAAATCGTATTTATATAGTATATAGCTGACCCCCAGTACATAATTTGACAGTGTGTAAGGGGACTGAGAAAACAGTTGGGGGCTTCAACCCTCCCCAACGCCCCCTCGGCAATTCAAACACTGGTTTTAAAACAGTGTCAGGTTTAGTATCCTAATTACCACTGCGACATTGGCTCATACACGAAGCCCTTTCAGTGGCGTTAATTTCGCTTCGATTATAGGGCCTAAGGTCTCAGCAGCAATTATTGTGTTGTCGTTTTATAATGGAAAGTATCAAGCACGGCAGTCCGGCTGCCAGTCTCTCTGTCTGTCCATCCTGCGTGAGATTTCAGCTCACCGTGACCTTGACTTTGACCTTTCAGTCTCAACATTACACACGTATCACGCAGAACATTTCTGCTAAGTTCGATTTTCTAAGTAAATGTCTTACTTCTGAAGTAATGCCGCGTATAAGGAGACGAACAGACAGACAGATAGAAGGACGAACAGATGGATTATTGACAAGCTGCAATTGATACAGCTGATAATGTACAGAGTGGGCCAGAAAAAACGTGGCAGTTTATTTTTGTCTTTGCCAATTATTGACCAATTTTCAAAATTCTTTTACCGGCACACACTGCAGAGAATTTGCAATAACAAGATTATTACACATCCCGCCACACCGCAAACGCGTGTCTACACTACCTTGTGAAGTGTCAATGAAATATACATATATGACAATAATAACAAACAGACATTTTAGTAAAATTGAAAAAAAACGCTTCAGATCAACATTGCGGTAGATGGTCTGAATGACACTAAACTGTTTGAGTTTAACACTGTCTAGTGTCACACGGATCATTTATCACAATATTGTTTAAAATGTTTTTTGTTTACGTAAATTTTTGTTATCATCAGTTTTTGCTTAGATTTATATTTCATAAGGTGTGTGGTGTGGTGGGATATATAAAAATAACATTATTGCAAACTGTGTGCCAGTGAAAACATTTTGAAAATCGGTCAATAATTGGCCAAAATATAGCCTAGACAAAACTAAAGTGCCACTTTTTATGGCCCACGGTGTACACACATGTCAGTTGTAGGCATACTTACAGTCGACGTGCGCCTTGTGCAGTTTCTGTAAATCTTCAGCGTGACAAAACTCGTAAAGATTCTTGTTGACGAAATCCTCGGACGTAATGTCCATGATGTCTGCGATCCTGCACAACAGCGACACAGCACAACGAAGCAGGATTACGGAACGAACAAGGGGATCAGTTGCCCTGCGCAAGAAGAGTCCTTTACATAATTTATTAAAAAAATTCCATGATTACTTTTATTTGCTAATTAAGTCCTTAATCTGTTCAACCTGAAAACATTAGTTGATTCAGTACTAGTTACTATTTGTTCTATTTCTGCGACATTTTCAGTACCGAGACCACGCGTGTTTTAATCTTCATTTCTTTCACCGCCACCAGGAATTGCAATCCCGGGATCCCGAATCCAGAGATCTCGGGATCCCGGCCATTTTTGTCAATCCCAAATCCTGGGATTGGCGGCGTCCCAATCCCGGGATTTTGGGACTACAAAAATTCGTTAAAATCGAGCGATAAATGGTAAAAATAACAATTCTAGAGAGCTAATGAACAAAATATTTTATGCGTGCTAGAGTCCTAGTCCTTGCTGTGCATTGTAATTTGTGTTTTGACAGTCACAGTCGCTCCCTATATTGTTCTGACTTACCTTCCCGACCGGCTTACTACATCTTATGCATTTAAGTTTATTGTAGATACCAAAATAACGACCAGTATGTAAGTCTAATCCCAAAACGGGATCCCGGGATCTCGGAATTACAAATTTCTCAGTCCCGGGGAAATTCAATCAACCGCCACGTTCGTGATTTGCGCAAAACCGACTAGACAATTAAGAGAACATCCTCATTTCTCTAACCCTATTAAACATTTGAGACGCTGTTGTTTTTACTATTAAAAAGTTTACAAGACTGCCGCGAGTTTTACGAGCGCAAGGCGTTTTATACTGTACTTTTTGGATAAAAGGCAAGTGTGATGGAAGTATAGAACAGCTGTAAAGGTATAGAGCCAGATAGATAGATTGTATCATGCATCTTATCGTATCGACGGCTTGTCGTGGTATATAACCTACCTGGGTTCGCAGTAGGTAACCTTGAGTTGGGGACTAAGTCGTGTGACGAACATGTCGTTGTCGATGACGAGCTCGGTGATGGTGGGTGGCGGCAGGGCGATTGCTACACCGACCATCCCGAGCAGAGGCGGCAGCTGCTTCATCGGCGACGCCGGGAACGACACCTGAGGCCGCAGATGAGCGACGATTTGAACGACCTTTCGATAAACACACACATACAGCATTTATAAATCAACAGAAAACATTCGGAGCCAGGGAGTCGTGGCAAGAGGGGTAGGCGGGCAAGTAGTTGCCCACCCTAAATTTTGGGCTGTCGCAAAAAATGTCGAAAAATCTTCTTCCTGTTGGGAAATTTTAATCCAGAAATGCAAAATTTGGGGCTGAAACCTTTATTTTGGCCAAATTTAGAGCAATAATTAAAATCTTGAGCACCTATAATCTTCTGTGTCCGAAATTTGCAACTGTTTATCGAAATTATGTCGGAAATTTGCAGTATATATTAATTGAAAAATTACAACTTCTTGCCCCGCATACTTTTTTGACCAAATATGCCGATGCCGCTGTTTAAAACGGCTAAAGTAGTAATAACTACTGTCAAGTACAACGGTTAATTTATTAGGACTAATTAGGTAAGACGTATGACCATGAAACAATCAGTAATCACCCTACGAAAAAGTCCTTTTTTCCGCAAAGGACCAACGAATTACGGGAATTAATAAAAAAAATACTCTCCGTGGATAATTGGCGGTGAGTAATATAATGCTTACCCTGTAACCTGATGACTTGAAGTGAACGCCGCGTTTCGTCAACGTGGACTTCATTCGTATGCAGAAACAGCGATCGTAACCTTTCGACGGGTTAGGACTCATCACTGACACTGCCAACACATACGCATACCAGAATAAAATTATGTAATCCTGATGACAACTATATGATGACGATAATTACGAAAAAAATACCTTTACGGTAAAACTTCCTAGAATCGTTTTTAATCATTATCAGCCGATAAGTTTTCTTTACAGCAGGGTTTATAAAATGTGAATTGTAAACAACGTTTATGTAGAGAGTCATATTTCTGCAGTTTCCAAAAACTAGCTGCTGCAATCTCTGTGGTAAGATTATTAGTTAACATTCTAAGAACTGAAAATAAGAATAACATGCAGCGATGAATTCAAAGACTTAGTTTGTTTCAGAAATTAAAACGCCAGGCGTGGCTAAATAACAGCGCGCGTTGGAACTCTCTCGAGTCCTTTCTAAGTCTAAGTCCTTTCTAACCGTTTTTTTACGCGCAACAGCAGCTAATGCTGTAGCGCGTCTTAGCCATCGAAATTCTGTCTGTCCGTCTGTCCGTCCGTCTGTCACACGGGTGGATCAGTCAAAAACGGTGCAAGCTAGGATCACTAAATCTTCACCTTCGGCTGCCTAGAAGACTCTAGTTTCAGGATCGGTAGAGTTTTTCCATAAATTCGAAAGGGGTCACCCTGAGCGAGGGTGCTAAATGAAAGGGGGTGGAGAAAATTTGCGCTTTTCAGCCGATACGGCGTTGGCTGAGAGAGACAAATGGCGCCATCTGGTGAGTACAAGTAAAACACTATAGATAATTTGCCGCCGGTCGTCTGGCACCCTCTGGCGACTGACTTAGACTTTGTTTTACATGGCTTTCGAACATGCACCGCTATAGCGCGTTCCCGTTTGCGTTAACAGGGCTTTTCTTGTGACACAAGTTATGATATCCGCGACTGAGTTTAGAATGTTAAATTTATATTCCAATCCTAGACACCTCGTTCGGAGAGCGAGGGTGTGGAGGATCTGGGTGGGTTCGGAGTCGAAGAGCCCTCATCCGAGGAGTCAGAGCCGAGTGGAGCGTAGAATGAAGAGCCCGGCTTGGGCTGATTGAGACCGAGCTGTTCCGCCAGCTCCTTGTGATCGTGGCTGTGTATGTACTCGAATATACTGCTCCCCGCCATCTCCACCTGAATATTACACAGATGACCAAAAAATAGCTTAAAGGGAAAAATGAAAAAAACACCGATTTGGGACCAAGTACATAAAATTTTTTAAAAAACATCTAACTAAAAACGATTGTTTGTAAAGATTTGTGTCACATACAGGTAGCAAAAAAGTCACAACCACGAACACGTAAACTATTAGCCGACGAACTCGATCGATACAGTCACCAGAAAAAAACATTCACAGGCTTTGAGCCTTCGACGATGTCTGTTTTGTTCCTGTAGCTTAGCTGGCAATAGAAATCGTAGTAGTTCAAAAAATGTTCGAAAAATTCCGGATCCAGAAACATTGGAATTCGATCGCAATCCAAATCGCCACCGCAATCTATAACTGCATTCCACTTGATCCTTGGTCCTTGCCCCGTGAAAAATATCGAAATGTGTTTATAACGTTCGTATCATGTCCAGAGCTCTTTGCGCACTGCTCTGTCGTTAAACTTTCTATATAGAAGGACGGCCAAATCTCTGGAGCGCTCAATCGTTTGTCGCCGAGCGCGTCAACCGGCCTATAAGTTGGAAGCTGTGCTGCTGAGCCTGGCAGGCGTTGATGGTAGGGCAGGGACTATTTTGTTGAGTCGGCGGCGAAAATATAATCCGGTGCCCGAGGCGGCGGCGACTGGCAGAAGGCGTCGATCGAACCGCGGACTGATTTACGGCTCATCGGGGTATTTTATCCGGCCGCCGTGGCACAGCCCACCCGGCCCGGTGTCGGTCTATCTACATAGCACTGGACCACCACCCGTGCACGTATCGGTCCAGCATCAAACAGCGCTCGAACACGAATCGCTTTATGGTCGTTACTTTCCAGTCCAGGACGAAATCGTCGTCGATGGTTGGACTCGGTCGGCTGACCATGACGGTCGCGTTAAGCGGTCGTTGTTGTCCTTCGGTTTCGATCTTCGAAATGAGTCGACGCCTCCACGCACAAAGCTCAGCGGCCAGGCCCGTTCTCTCCCATACAGTTGTTCTTTAAGTTCATTTGAGCCCATAATGAAATTCGTTAAAATTCGCGAACATTATGTTTGGCGAGGGGGTGTCATCAGTAAATTGATCTTTTATGTCGAAATGGCGTATTTTAGTGGACGCTGGGTGCTAAATGTTGTTCTTCTCTATGACCAAAACACTAAAAAATACGTCTGGCATATACGAGCAGATGATGCATGGATGTTGATGCGACAGAGCGTTCTCTGTTTATTATTACTTACTTTCTCATACGCGTAGCCAGAAATTGGAGCTGGATGGGGGAGGCAAACGAGACATAGATGGTGGCGAATGGAGCCTAAAATTGAGGCCGAAAGCCGACAGCTAGGGCGGCCTTTTGGAGAGGGGGCCGATCCGGGGCGGAGCACCGGCGGCAAACGTTTTTCGGGCACGAAAAAGCCCTAAAATGCATGTTGCGAGTATAGTCTACATTTCGTTAACTTTATTTGCACAAATTTTTAATGCACTGAATTAGCAAGACATAGCAAAGGGCGTCTTTTGGCATTTTAGAGGTTGGAAAACCACGGCCCCTTTTCCTCCCCTAGGAATCCGCCTGTGATCGTCAGGTTCTTGAAGCATCGTCAATCCGGTACTCCGCCTTCGAACTTCATCAATGGACACGTTATTAATGGCGGTAAACAGTAAACGTACTGTAAGACTTTTCTCGCGGAATCATCTTTATCACAAATAAACTAAATAAAAGATTAGCCACATCACTATCGTCATCATTATTATCGTTGTGATGGATTTCATCATGGCCTATATAAGTCATAATCATTATTTCTGTGACCATGTGAAGTGTCAAATGAGTATGTCCGACGGAACAGAAGTGTCTTGAGACGCTGCCATCCTGTGTCGTAGGCCTATAAGTAGTAGCGATGACTGAAGACACTGTCGCTATGACGAGACTGTCGTGTGACGACTGCAGCTGCTGATTGCGTGAGTGAGTGAGTGTTTTGTATCTGAAGGCGAGTGTCTGACTGATCATCTCTGGTGTCACTCCGCGCAGCTCTCTGTTGATGTGCCGTGAAGAATCAGTCTCGCCCCTCTGACAGACCTCAGAGGCGTGCAGATGTCATTGGATTCCAGTCCGCCGCCGTCCGCCATTCTGTTAGAAGATCCGCTCAATTAACCGGCGTCCGGTAACTCGTAGGTATCAAAAGATGGTCAAAAGCCAGTCACCAGTTGTTTCGCTATCTAATTAATATGTCACGCGTCACGAGAGATGTGAAATGCGGATGTCTTAAAAGGCGGAATACCAGGGACGAAATAGTCTGCGACAGATTTAACATGATTCAATGTTACTGTTATTATTTACACTATTTTAGTTTTATTGTCTGATTTTTATTGAAAAAAACGTGTGCAAAGAACTAATTAATTTAAATAGCAGTACGAGTATTTCAGTATTATTCATCAGAATGTTAACGTTGAACTAAAACATCGCCCAGAGGTTATGGTCGTGGTGCTTTCCGAGTGCTTCTGGCCAGTGTTAGATTTAGGTAAAAGTATATTATGGTCACTTCAATGTAATTAATGAGATTCTGGCCCCCAATAATAAGTAAGTTAGTAAGAATACTTATCAGTTCAACAGTAAGTCACAGCAATGCGTGACCGATATCTCAATACTCAAACAATAGTGTTTTAGCAGCCCTTCAATCTATTCAAATTAAATGTCAGTTTGTTCGAGAAGAACTGGAAAGCTGTTTCGCAGTTTCGGGTAAAACATCAGTCGCCATAGTTGCTGTAGGTCCGTCTGACGACTCGTGTCACGACTCGTGTCATCAAGTTGGCTAAAACTGCTGCGGATCTGAAAAGTTGGCTGCGCTCACCTCCTCCGTCGCTGATCGCAGAAGTGGTGGCAGCAAAGACGTGGCTGCTGGCTGGCCGCCGGTGGTGACGCGGCGTTGTGCTGACGACGGCCAGTCATCAGTTAATGTTTTCTGTCACTTGACGCGTTATCATGCCGGCAGATTGATAAGTCCTCCGGGTGCCGGTGCCGCCATCTAGCGAGCGCTCGCTGAAGTCGTACCAACCCACGCGAGACCGCCATGCAGTGAAACGCCTCGCCCGCGACCGAAGGAATCATCTTGGAATATTGAAACTCTTTCGCAACCGTCTGTCTGCTCGTTGACGGTTAACCGACCGTTCGCTGCTATACTCTCGCTGACAGAAATCGATTAGAAACGACGCCCATCTTTCCCTGTGCTAAATGGATACACTTCTCAACAGACTACTGTGTATAGTGTATAGCCTACTGTAGGCTTATAGGTCTGCGCACAGTATATGCCAGCGTAACACAATAAGTTTTCAGAATTTCAGCACTGTATAAAACCAAAAATTAGCTGTAATAGGCCTACATATGTACATCTGTATATGCGTATTGTGATTTGGTTTCTGCCATTTGGGTTTAAATAACAAAGATGCTTTTAGTGATGCTTGAACAAACACGTATGTTCTAGCCCTGTTAGTGGAAAATGTTTGAAAAATCTGCATCCTTGGTTGAACGGCATTGTATTCCGCACACGCATATAGTGTGTCTATAATCGCTGTATAGAGATTTATGTTTTCAAAGGTCCCTGACGCAGCGAAGTCTGTTTCCGTGCTGTGAAGACGCGAAATGTAACAATCCAACTGTCAATCATTTTGATCATGCCAGTCCGTGTTTTGTGGACACATATCTGCATTATACAGCCCACTCGCTCTTTTGAATCACTTAAAGTGCCGCTGTTTACGCATAATGCTGATCCTTGCTGCGTGCGGGCTTCGATGCCATCCAGATCGTTGGAATATGTCGTCTTTCTGGAGGACGAGCGTCGTCATCACTGTCATCACTCATAGCCAGTCATTAATCTCGGTCGAGTTGCTGCTGCTGCTGCTGCTGATCCGTTCTATCTCTCTGGTCAATAATTACCGACCGACCCGTCCTGCATGGCCTCGTTGTCAGCAGCCGCTGCTGACCAAAGCTTTACGCCTCATAATCCCTCGCCGCCGGGGCCGCTGCCGTGAAATACTGCGTGCCCGCCACGCCACGCCACGCCACGCGACATGTTCCCGCCGGGGCGCGTGTTATATATGGACCTGCGACCGACCGACCACCGCCCGGCGAAACCAATTTGCGGTAACGTATAACGGTCCCGGTGTCGCGGGATTACCTCGAAGGCCCCGGCCGCGTTGCCCGCAGAGACTAGGGCGAGGCTGAGACCGGGGCTGGGGCCACGGGGCCGGGACTCGGTCCGGCGGTGTGACGGGCAGCGTGAGGTCGGCGATGCGTTGAGCCGGCGTCACATTAAAATGTCTCCCCCATGAAAAATCCGCCCGGGAGAGATGATAAGTCACGAAATTGATACGTTTCCCCTTCATTAAAATATCGTCTCCACATTATAGGATCGCCCGCCCCCTCCCCTAGAAAAGTCTCTTCCGGCCGACAATTTACCGGTGAAAATCCGCCCCGCCCGGGCGGCCGCCGGGCAGGGCGAATTTTACCGGCAAATTGTCGGCCGAAGGAAAATTTTTCTGGAGGGGGCGATCCTATAATGGGACACCTGTCCGGCTCGCTGCTGTGAACGTGTTACTGGTGTCGCGTGCTCCTCCGAGTACGATGAGTACGCACTCTCGGTCAGTCAGTCTTAGTCAGTTGACTTTGGAGCGTACCAGAAGAACCGTGTCGCGCGGTTAAACGGTGTCCGGACCTTACTAATCGAGGCGCACTTAATTCACCCATCTACTCGTCGCGCTCGTTTCGCCACCTGCACTTCGTTCGCCATCACGTCGTTGACCGCGCCAACAAGCTCGCCGTTGTATTTTTTCATGCCAAGTGTGTAAGATAGAAATATATTGCAAAACACGTTTAGTGTGACATTTATCGCAAGCTCACTTTCTACGTATACGCAAAGTTGAAACCTTGTTTGTTATACATCGTTATGCATTCTTGAGACTCACATTTCGAATTACGTCAAATACCGGACGTTCGTTGTCACTTTCTTTTGTACACAGCTATGACCGTCAGTGTAATAGCCGTTAGCAGAGACTTAAGAAAAGTATAGAATGTCAAAGTTGCATATACCTGCGAGAGGCCAAGGTAGATGGAGACAGTTTCTGATATGTAGAGAAAACGACCATCGTTCGATAAAGCAAACGCAAAACCGTCCACCGACTGCAACGCAAACAGTGCACGCAAAAATATATGTAAACGATTTCTTACACATTAAATCATCGGTTAGATTAATATATAATACAGTTGTATGTGACAATTCAAGCCTATAGACGCTTTTTGCAGCAACTGCTGGAGCAAATTTATCAACTGCTTTGTCATTCGTGCATTTCTTCTAATTTTATTTTTGATCGTGCCCGTAAGAAAACTGTTGAGTTTTTTTGCAAACTTTGACGTCAAAGACCGCAAAAACATGAAAAAGTAGCAGTATAGCGAATAAAAGCACACACTGCTGAAGACAGACAAATGATTTATTTATGCGCATCATTCGTATTCCAGATATGGCGCGGCTTGAAGGTTTTAACGCATCGATCGAGCATTCCGCACAATATCTCCGACTGCTGCTGTCTCGCAGCGTATAAGCTGACGGTTATACAGATCATGCAGAAGCGTGGCCCCGGGTCGGGAACTGCAGGAAACTTCATCGTTTATTAGCCTTAATGTCGTTGTTATATACCGCAGTCAGTTGATAAATATCTACTGAGAATGGCGCGAGTTGAGCGATGACAATGACATCATCATGGGTGATATATCGATAACAGGGTGAATATTGATATATATACTCCTCGATGGAGTATCCTCTCTCGCAGCCGCTGCAGCCCGGGCCCGCGTCCATCGAGCGACGGTCTCTCTCACACACAACTCATTCGAGGCGGCATTACGCCAGCGCGCTACTTCCGGTCGCCGCAGCTGGTGCTCAACTCAAGTCGCTCGTCGTCGTGCGTAATCTTCTTATTCTTCCATTACGGGCTCGTGTCGTCCGGATGCAATCGCCGCGCCATAAATCAGCATTATTTCCATATTTCGGCGGAAGACGCTGCGACGACGGTCGGTCGTCACCCGGGTGGGCGGCCGGTGCGGTGCAGTGCTTCCGCCGAGGAGGACCTCTGAGCCGCCAGCGCCACGCCGGTGCTGCCCGCCGGAGTAACGTAATTGACCGGGCCGTTATGTTTGTCGACCCAGTGACCGACCGCGTAGTCTGTCCCTGTCGACTGCAGGCAGCCGATGCAATTTCCTCGGAGCCGTCGACTGGTGGTTAAAGAGTGTTGGCCGCGCGGCACAGCTCCCTGACGGACCGCCAGGCGCCTCCAGATATCATATTCATATTTGATGTGTCGCTCGCTCGCTGTCTTCTCTGGAGACACGTGACCACCGACTGCTTGACAGAAGGTCCGTCGGTCCGTCATCGCTGTTGATATAATGCGCTTCGTCCTTCGGTAGGTCGGTCGCTGATGACACAATGATAGGCCTATATACGACTGACTGGCATGCAGCTGACGACTATATATACTGGACTATACACGGGGATTCATCCAAAATGCGCCGTTTTACTTTCTTTCATGATTTACTCAAATAAGGATCAGTATACACGAAATTTTTAGCAGATGTAACTGAAGAAATATGAATTCAAAATATTTCAACCAAATGTGACTGTTAGCTAAATATTCTTTGCTAGTCGTGATGTGACGCTGACGTCATAATGTGTGGTGAGTACAAGCTTGCCTGTCTCAACTGGTGCTGTCAGTTGCTACCCTGTTTTGATAGTAAACTTCATCTGGTTCACTGATAAAAAAATGTTCATCATATCAGCACCAAGAAACATGGGGGCATGAAATCAGGCGTGTCGCGATCAAAAAACTCAACCATCTCGCGTGCAGTGTGTGCTGGTGCACTGTCTTGCTGAAAGATGTAAAAGTCAAGCTATCACCACAAGTGCGCGAGAGTGATCGTTTTGGGCGTTTTTGTGGCTGCAATGGTAAAACATCAACAGTTTGTCGTCAGAGAACCAGATGAAGTTCACCATTAAATCAGGGCAGCTATTCAGTAACTGTCAGCACCAGTTGCGACAAGCAAGCTTGTACACACGGCACATTATGAAGTCAGCATTACATCACGACCAGCAAAAAATATTCAACAAAAAGCCATATTTTGTCCAAAATATTCTGAATTAGAAATTCTTCAGCTACATCTGGTAAAAATTTCGTGCAAATTGATCAATATTTGAGTAAATTATAAAAGAAAGAAAAGGGGCGCCTTTTTATGAAACACCGTGTATATGAACCTTGAGTATAATAAATTTGCGTGGCAAGTCCGATAGACTGCTAAACCGGAAACCGAGATGCATGCCTAGACCTAAGTTAACAGCGATGTAATGTGTACTGTCCAGCATTCTGGCATTTCGCCTATAGCTTGTATGGCAGTCAAGGATCGGTGCAATTGAAAAGTCGTGGGTTTGACTCCTGCAGTCGTTACGACATCAGATAACGACTCTGGGCAAGTGGTTCACAAACGAAATGATGCTCTGCGGCTGGCTAGGTATAACCGCTGGCCTGATGACAAATAATGACAGCCTCAAACAAAGCAAACAGTCTAGTAAGGCTAGTTACGTACAGAGACTACAGAGGTGTATGTGCTAAGCAATTCGGTGCAATATGTTTGGTGTTGCGCTATCACATAGCCGCATTAAATTATGTTCTTTTAAGTAGCATCGTGTAATAAGTTAATCTGAATTTTTAGAAGTCCAACGATCAAAGGAAAAACAATCGTTAAATTGCAGGAAAGACAGCATATGCGTGTCAGCCATCACTGTTGCACATATTGTTGTAGTCATGGCAACAATGACGTCACCACGTCAGTGCTCAGCGTTAGCAGCTAAAACTGACGTCATCCGGAACTGGCAGCGATGCAATCGACTGGACACGGAGACCATGGAGGCTGGTTAGTCCGCCCGT
>Ga0209671_1001603_pt1 | contig 19289 bp, 19 predicted proteins | sample WorMetHERISLAND2_2_FD_187401 | JGI IMG/M metagenome (GOLD analysis project Ga0209671, IMG submission 187401) | Marine gutless worms symbiont microbial communities from Max Planck institute for Marine Microbiology, Germany - Olavius geniculatus... | ecosystem: Host-associated > Annelida >...
TTAAACATTTCAGTTCTTTTTAGTTTATGTGCTAGATTAAACTGACAGTGTGTTTGTCAGTTTTTGAGTGCAAATTTTCCATTGTATTGTATTGTATAACTGCGACACAGCCACGACTTAATGGGTTTCATTCCTGTCACCCTCTCGATGTAGTCTACCTGTAATATCAGCACATGCATTAACACGTTAAGAAAATTAATGCTTTGACAGCGCTACTTTCAACCCAATCTGGAGTGAAAAGAAGGTCAGTTAGAAACCTAGAGTAATACTGTGATACATTGTCTAATTTGGATTCTCAGGAGAAATTGTCAATATTGAACAAACATTGACATTAGCAGTATTAGTATTAATCAGAGTGGTAATAGTAGTTTGGTGACAAATTGCTGTTGTATTTATCGGTGGGAAATGTGGCATAATCTGTGTTTATGTGTGTCGCTGGACAGGTTGAGCAGTATTATCAGAGGGCACTTGACATCTACGAGACTAAACTCGGAGTTGACGATCCAAATGTCGGAAAAACGAAAAATAATCTTGTAAGTCTGAATTCATTGCATTATTGCTAGATATGACACTTTCTGGGCTTATAATGCTCTAAAAGTCGTATATGACGTAACAAAAAACTATTGTTGTAAGTTTGCATTTTTGACATATTGTGTTGTCACTAAGTTTATGGCACTTTCTTAGTTTCTTCTGCTTCAAAAATTAAATAGGAACTGGCTCTGATATTTAATTGAATTGTGGTGTACTGTGTGTTGTTTAAAATTTCATCATTTTGTTTGCAGTGTAATATACTTGTCAGTGACCTGACACTGTTGGATGGAAGTAGCGGTATTCAGTTTGGGAAAAATTCCGATTTATTGGTTTTTAACACCTACGTTTGAGCACTGAACCTGGAACTCTGGTGGAAGCACATTCTGGAGAAATTAGATGGTTAAACAGAAATTAAATATATGTAGTGTAACTACTCAGCAATAGCTATTTTCAATATAATGTGGTTACTGTCTGCTAATGTTTCGTTCTATTTTTTAGCAATAAAACGTTGAATGTCTAGGCATATCTGAGAAGAAGTCCACATCACATGCGAAATGTTTGTCCATGTTTTTAGCGATCTGTGTGCATATTTTCAGGCGTCTGCATACTTGAAGCAAGGCAAATACAAGCATGCAGAAATGCTGTATAAGGAGATATTGACACGAGCTCATGAGAAGGAATTTGGAAAAATAACTGGTTTGTACTTCGTAATTACTTTTGTGATTTCACACAAATCTACCAAAATTCAGATGTTAATTCCGTCTTTTGATCAGAACTTCTCTCTAATAATATGCGTTCATTTTTGTCTGTTACTTATAATTGACTAGACCTATTGTTTAGTTTGATCTTACAGTCATTTGCCGTTGTTGTTTGAGCATAGTTGAGGCACACAACATCCAGTTGTCCCACTTTTTAGCCAACCGTACTTTAGTAACGGTCGAGCTATTGGCTTGGTTGCATACATGTACATTCGTCTGTCCATCCGTCTGTCCGTCTGTCTGTAATGGGTGTATTGTGGCTAAGCTTTAGGTTGTAGGCGGAAAGTTTTACACATATTTTTGGCCATGCATGCAAAACTTGGGCACGCAAAATTTCAGCCATGTAGTGCAAGGGGAACATTTTTAAATTGGGAAATAAATGGATGGGTGGTAGGAAATTCAGTGGAAGACCGGCCATATCTTGAAAATGATGAGAGATAGGTCCAAAGTTACTACTAATAACTAATAAGAAGCGGCATACGCCATTTTAGATGAGATAGAAATCATCGACCTTGGATGACTTTGAAGGTCAGTACTGCAACAGGAACTATATAGGCTGTAGCACATCTTGTCTAGCAAGGCATTTTTATTGTGAGAAAAATTTGCAAAAACCTCCGTCCAGTATTTCTGGTGTTATTTATGATTGAAGCTGTTGATATCGCCTGGTGAGACGATCGCGTGTCACTGCGTGCGACATGTGTTATACTAAATTTCGACAGCAGCGTTTCGTTAACATCGCGTGCGTTGAACTGTGTCACTTATTACAAATCACTTTCTCTCCATGACTGGAAGTCAGATGGAGGGCTTTGGAAGTAGATGGTACGGGTGCCTTTTTCTAGCAATATCTGGGTTTCTTGTTATTTTTATGAGGGGCATTCAAAAAGTTTTGCAAGTTGATATGTTAGACTGAAAAAATTATTTAAAATCTGCACGCCAGTAAAATGTATATATCTTCGGAACACGTATGAGCCTAAAACTGATGTGACGTCATTATAATGTATGACGTCATAGAGCATTTGACAGAAACAGTCTGAAGTGCTCGCGCAAACAGCGTAAAATAAGGCTAGCTGTTGCATGCCATTTCTTTAGCCTGCAGCCAGATTTTCCAATACGAGGCCTTAGGAGATATGAGAGGCCTGACAATTATGTTCATGAATTTCTCATTTGTAATTATAAATATTTAGTAGCCAAAATCTGTGTTAACCTTAAATAAGAAGGCCTCTATCAATTACGATGCCACATCAGGATTTGACCTTGTCAGAAAAATTTATTAAAAGTTAACAATTAGTGATATCTATTGTCTTTGTGAAAGGTTAGTCAAAATTTGCAACGGACGACCTTAAGAGCCCTGATCTGCAGAGGCCTGGGAGCGAGCCCCACAGATTTCGCCTTAAATCCGGCACTTCATACCAGATCCCAAGTTATCGTTACCCAGCAAGCTGTTCATGACTCTGGCTTCATAAAATAAGATTATTCTACATAGAGCAAAGACCTGACTTACAGTAACTATTATCTTTTTCTAAATTTGAAAAATTTTCTTTTTGGTGTCTGCTATCGAAACAATGAATTACTTGAGTCTGTGGTGGAAGCCGGGCTGGAAGGACAGATGTAAAACGCTTTGTGACATCATGAGTTACAATGACGTCACATCCGCTTTAAGCTCGCACGAGTTCGGAAGAAATATGCATTTTATTGGTATATTGATTTTGAAAAGTTTTTTAGTCTATCATATCGACTTGCAAAACTTTTTGAACGTTCCTCATATGTTTCATTGGCCTTTGTTATGTTACATCAAATGATAGCATAACTTTTTGCAGGCCAAAACCATAGTTCATTGGGCATCTGTAACAGCTATAGACTTATGTAGACTGTATCACCAAAAATTTGTTTGAGACTTTTGACGTGTTACTACATGGTAATATCTGGGGTGGTAATGTCAAAAATAGTTGTTGAATTGATAGTGTAAAAATGTGTACATGTAATTTTGTTTCTGTGCAGAGGAGAACAAACCAATCTGGATGCAGGCAGAAGAAATAAATGTAAGTTTTGAGCTGTATCTTTTTGTCATAAAATTTTTCATACATGTTTTTGCTGCAGTTGTGTTGTACATTGCTTGATTTCTAAACAGCTGATTTTACATTTCTTATCTAATAGCTGCTGTTGAAGTTTGTAGTGGCAGTTCAAGGTATAGTTCTGGGAAAGTTTGGAGCATATTATATCTTGCCGGTTTCGTTAGCAACATTTTTGGTGCGCAGCAGACCGCGAAAATGTGAATTTAATGCTGTAGACATTTTAACGGTAGAAATACCGTTGCTTGCACTCTGTTGGCTTTTCAACATTGCTAATGGTGTTTCCATGCGTTTTGCCGTCTTTGGCTGTGATAGGTCTGTGGCGGTTTATTGGAGATTACTCGATATGCAGTTGACTTACTTTCATTGACTTGGCTTATACTTTGTTGCTTGGGGATCACTTTTTTCCATCCATGTTTGGCAATTTTTTAAAGCTAATTCTGTTTTCTTTCTTTTAGCTGGTCCATCACTGTCTGCAGTTCAAAGATCTGGAACCATATTCTTCACCCATCAAGAGCATTGCGTGTTCTCTGGCTTTTTGTAAAGCCTTCAAGACTGACTTATTTTTCAACTGACATTGTAATTCACTATCGGCATAACTGCTGTACATAGGGCAGATTCCGCATTGCAGATTTCAATGCAGGCAGGAGACCACTGTTGATAGGGCACTGTAGCATTTATCATTACGACTATGACTATTATGATGGTTGCTGTAGATGAAGGATGGCGTAAACCTGAAGGAGACCACATTGTGGCAGAAGGCTGCCAGTATTGACAGGTAGCAGCTATTCGATTTTTCAGCACATCGAATACCAGTATGACGTGGTTGACCACAGTAACATAATACGTTTGTCTCCTGTATAAATTTAGTTCTATACTTGGTGATGTTTTATATTGTGACTGCGATAGTGAGAATTTATTACTACATATCTCTCCATGTTAGCACAAGACTTTGTCATATTCTGCAGTATTTGCACGTGTGTTTGCATTTGGGTATTTACAAGAGGTGAATATTTGTGTGAAGCAGAATAGTAAAATTGCTGTTTGCCACAGCTGTTCTTTACTTGGCACGGTATCAATGCTAGAGAGCTTGTTATGCTTTTTAAACCTCGGTGTCATTGACCAGCTGATGCGCAGAAGCTGGTGTAATCTAGTTAAAAGGAAAACCAGCTGTGTTAGTACTATATTTAACGTCACCATTTATTACTACTGAGCCCAAAAGGTGATACTTATTTTGCGATCCCATGGAGGGTAGAAGGCTGAGTCAAACTAGCTGGCTGGTTTCATACTGAGATGGGTTTTCCTGCATGCAGGACAAAGTGTGTTAAGAAATGAGTCCCATACAATCTGCCAAACACTAAGATCTATAAAAAATTGTAATTTGGTTGGTAACTTTGCTGTATTCACAAGATGGCAGCACTGTAATAAAAAAGACATATTGGAAATGCGTTTCTAGTATAGCTTATGTGCTTGTTGCAGCCCGCTTGTGTCAACGACGCTGAAGAGTTTGAGTGGACTTTACCGACGCCAGGGCAAAGTCGAAGCAGCCGACGCGCTTGATGAATGCTCGTCTCGCACGCGCAAACCCGTGAGTGCTAGAGATAAGATTCTCTACACGTAAACCAAACAGACTCGCTTGCTTGCTTCCTTTCAGCATCGATGCTTGTGGATTTCTAATTTTCGACAGTCATACAGTCAAGTTTATGCGAAAACACGTGGCAGCGCAGGTGCTGGATTTTTGACTGTTTATTTGACGTTGACATTATGTAGCAGTGCGTATTATAATAACTTAAAACTGGCGTAAACTCAAAGCCCATCAAAAAATAGGTTTAACCCAAAGGAATTGAAATCTGTTGAACAGCAATGCCCACAGTTTTCCGCGGCCACGGAATTTTGAGCCGAGTCGCGGAATTTGGCAACATTCTCCACGGAAAACCGTGGGCCCTATTGAACAGTGTGACACAAACTACATGTAATTGGATGGTTAGGATGTTGAAAGGTTGCAAGTCTGCCTGCAGTTTGGGTTGCCGTAAAAACATTACTACTAGGATGCCTGCAAACAGGTAAACCGACTGTCAAGCTCATCTCGACCTTCTATTTTTCCATTGTGAATAGGTTGAGTGCCAGCATGTTTGGTTGTGCTTAAGGCAGAGCCCTTTCAGTTCACCTGTGTCTGGTGGCAGGTAACACTGTGATCCCATATGCCAGGTGATGCTCCATAGTTCTGTAACTGCTGTGGGTTTCCCATACATATACACATTATACAGCCTGTAACCATTAATAGTCAATTGTTTGATATGCTAACAGGTTATAGATGGCATCAGACTATCGTCTCGCACAGAGTCAAATAACTGTGAGCGCTCGTCAAAAGGTCGATCTAGTCGGTCACGGCCGCAGTCTATGGACAGCTCGGCTTATGAGAAGCTGCTTGCCGGCATTGGGTGTGTATGGCTGGCTGTCACTTACTACTCATTACTCATACACAAGTTTAACAATTAGTTTAAACGTGGACATTGTCTCAGGTCAGGTATACTATATTGACTGTTAATATCCTTTTTTTGTGTGTATGAGCAGTGCCAGTGTAATTTGGTACTTGACAACATTAGAGCAAACGTAACGTTATTTTAGGGAAAAAGGAAATCTTGTTGGATTGGCAATTCTGTTGTTGCTTTACCTAAGGGGTTTCTGATTTTTTACGCGCGAGAGCTAGCATAGCTATAGCGCGTATCAGCTATGGTAATTCTGTCTGTCCATCTGTCTGTCCTGGTGTCACATCCTGTTACCGTTTCAAGACCAGGTGAGATAAAGATTTCGGGTTTTCACCGTATGATAACTTAGAGTCTCTGGTATTTCGTGACAAAATTTCATGCTGCTGGTTGAAGGGGGTCCCCCGAACGAGGGGGCGAAAGAGTTGCAACCCTCCTAAAAAGACGTTATTCTACCGCTGTTGCATTCATACAGCGGCACCACGCAACTATGCTATGGCCAATGTATACATATACAGGGTGGTCCAAAAAAACGGCACAAAGTTTTTAAATGCAGCAGTTAAATATTCTTTGTTATTGCCGCTGGCAATTGAACTACGCAAAAACGGTATTACCCTTGACACCAATGTCCATAAAAACGTGCCATTTTTATTTTTTTCAATAGCTTCGTGAAACATTGGCCGATTTTAATAATTTTCGGCATGCGACATTAAAAAAACTTGACACAAATGTCTGTAGTTTTGGCCTCCTCGCCCTAAGGTTGTTGCTACACTACCTTGTGAAATGCAGAAGTCATAGTTTGACCATTGACAACAATAAATTCATACTGGGTAGTGCATGCGTCGGCACAGAAAATTACTGATACCACAAAGGCAAAAGAGTGAATTGCGACGAAATGGAAGGAGATAGACCAAGATTACCTGCGAACAGGAACTGCCATAGGCTCTCGTGCATCTCATGAGCATTAGCTCAGATTTCTTGTTTATAGCTTTTGACATTCCTATTTTCTGTTGGTTTCAGATTGCTGATGTTAGTGATTTTAAGTATCTGGTACCTGTACGGACATGTCACAGTGTATTTGTTTACTTTGAAGTACATTACTGTATGAAATTTTGTGCATGGTTGTATCTTGTAAAAATGTAGTGTGTTTTTTGCTGTGAGTGAAATACACTATGTCCCAAAAACATTCTCGACATTTTCTATTGTCACTTGAAAACCAGTTATCAGATTTTGATAACTTGCCACCAAATGACCATTCAGTTTACCACCTCACCCTCTGTCGGCTTCTGCACTACCTAGGGAAAGCTGATAAGCGAAATGTGCCTTGAAATAAACTGAAAACCTGAAAAAACATCGCTGACATTATCTACTGTAACTCGAAGAAAGATTAGCAGATTTTGATAATTTTTGGCATAAACACTTCTGGAACAACTGGCTATTAAATCATTTTTTTAAATTCCAACCTCACCCGACGTCTGCTTCTGCACTACCTGGGGAAAACAGACCAAGCATAATACATGTTGAAATGAATGAAAAACGTCAATAAATTGCATCTATCCAGATCTGTAGGCCCCAACAGCTGGTCTGTTACAAAATATGACAGTCATGCAGCAGTGTCTCTACCAGATGGCGTTCATGAATGTTTATAAATTCAAGAAGCAACTGATAAAGCCTTGTTTGGTCATTATTGATGCTGCTGTCGATGAATAGAGAAAGCATCTCCATGCTTATGTTTGCATAATGGATCGGCATTTCAAGCAATTTTGCTGTAGGCAGTTGAAAAATGGACACCTGGATAAAGTGTCAGCCAAAAAGTCAGAAATGTGAACGAAATGTGTGTTTATGTGTTATGTTGATTAAGTAATCATACCACATTGGATCAAGAAGTAATATTTCATTGGTTCTGTTTTCCTTAGATAGTGCAGAAACAGACATTGCGTGAGGTGTGAAAATAAATGGTCATTTGATGGCCAGTTGTCTCAAGAACATTCATACCAAAAATTATTAAAATGTGGTAATCCTTTTTAAAGTTACAATTGAAATTGTTCGGGATGTTTTTTTGGACACAGTGTGTAACCGTTAATGCCCGAATGTTGTGTGATGCCGTAGCATGTCGAGTTCTGTCTCAATGGAAAGCTGCGGCAGCAAGTGTAAGTTACCAGTTTTTGTGCCTTAGCTCTAGAATAATCTCTAATCGTTCACACAAGTCTTTCAGCAATAGTTTGTACATTGTCTGTCAAAAATGGATCATAGGATCATAGACATTATTGATTGTAACTTGCAGAATTATTTTCAGATTTTAATAATTTTTGTTACGAATATTCTTGACAGAATTGAGCATTTTTTAACTTTTAACCCCACCTCATTTGTCTACTTATTCAGTGTTTTTGAAATGGATGGTTACAGTACTTATGAACAGAATTTTGGCACTTCACGAAAGAATTTTTGTAGAAATTGTCAATGAGAATGTGGCCAAATCTTTGACACAGCAGCAGAAGATTAGTTATATTCGCTAGTTTTTATTTTTTATTTTTTATTTGTCATTATTAATGTTTTTATTTGTTTCATTTGTGCATATTTTATTGTTTTTTTTCTGTACTTTGTGGTTTTAATGTTGAGTTATTTAAAAATCAATTTGTATGTTTGTTACAGAAAGCCACGGACGACCGAGCGAAGCTTGATCACTCAAAATGCATCTGATTTGGTTAACGTTTTTGAAAAACAGTTTTTTAATTGCTAGTACATTCTGTTCGCTGTGTAACGAGGTTCCATCATTCGCTGCCTTTCGATTCTCAGTTAGTTCTGCTCACCGGCTTAGGAAACTAGTATCAGTGTTTCAGTCGATATGTGATTTAGTGAGCACATAATGTGAGTAATAATTAGTGTCTGTTAGCTATGATCTGACTGAATAAAAGTTCCAATTTTTTATCATTACAGTATACAGTTTACAGTGATCTGCCGAGGCCGTTCTTTGTGTTTTTTTATTTTATAAAGGTTAAACTTTCTGTAAAGGTTAAACTTTTTGTTTCGTTATTATGTGTGTGTGCAATTTCGCTTACAAAGGCCTTTCCCGAAATGACCTATACTGTGTCGGGCAGGACGTTAAACCCTACTTACTTAATCATTCACTCACTCCGCCAGCCATTGGAGTAGTTATATGCCATGTTGTCAGTTGTGTCCTGTGTGACTGCTTTTCTTGATAATAGTCGGAATAATTTCTCAAGGAGAGCAAATATGCGTATGAATATCAAGGACATCGAATTAAGATGGTTTTGTGCTGGGGTTGTAGAATTTGGTGGGAATGTTCATATCTTTTGCTTATTAAAGGGCCTAGGGACGAAATGCGGCATTACGTTACGTTACGCGAAATATTCTAATCTATCAGTGCCCGCAGTGACGTCGTGACCCTAGCCCATATAGATCATGAATATTAATGGCTAGCCGACGACGCCATCATTTTAGGCTAGGCTATAGCCTATAGACGTCATGAATATTAATTCATGACGTCTATAGGCTAAACTCATGATGTCATTGCAGGTCATCATGACGGCGCATTTTCTACATCGTTTTCGTAGATCGTCGATTTCAAAGGTAAATTTTCCATGTTGACAGAACGCTGGGCGCCGATATTACTGTCAAAGTTGTCATAGAATTCTGCACTTTCAGGAAAATGGATAAAATGTATATGTGTTGTCAGTGCTGTTTCAACCTTGTCGTTCCAGTTCATTACTTGTGACCTTTAAAATGTCATGCTACGTGTCTATGAACGAAATAAAATGATGATGATGATGTTAATTTTGGTGACCACGGACCTTTAAATATTTCACTCGGCCAGGGCCTGATTCTGTTTTTAGAGTCGAGTTTCAGATCTGACTATTATCCTATGTATTGAGCTGATATTATTATGAAACGCAATGTCTCTTGATTTGTTGAAGGTGAAATGCACTTTCTGGGTGAATTTGAGTGTTTGGCATTTTGAGCTTCGAATATAGCGTCCGGTCAGTTATTCCTGATCGTTGGCCTCCATTGCTGCTTGTGCATCGATTTGGTGATATGCCTCAGGCATCAGTTTAAAGGGTATAAGATAAGTTGGGATGGGGGGTCAGACATTACCGGTACTCATTTCCGCTTAAAACTTATTCGGTATTTGTGACTTTCAGGAACTACATTTTGAGATTAGAATGGCAAAACATCTTATCTGTTGTCGATGACATTACCAAAAAATGAAAACCATTTTTATGCTCTGCATTTTCTCTGACTTTTTTCCCCATTGTTTTCAACACTCTTGTAAACTTTGTTAATAATTAGCATGCAGATTTGCTTGCTGTATTTCATTTCGTAATGAATTAAATGTTTGAGTAGCATTTTGAAAAACGTTGTCTGCAGTTAGGTCGTTTTGCCATGGACAAGTGTAGGTACAATGTTTTGCCATTCTATCCTCGATTTGCTCTATTCTGGCTATATCACAACAGCTGACAATTATATGTGCTTGTGTCTGTGTATATATACATGTAAGTGTGCGTATTTTTCCGCTTCATGTTGTTGGTTAGAAGCGTATGCCATCATTCAGTACGTTAGTTAATATTTCATCGGGAAAAATGTTTAACACCATAGTTAACGCATCCTCTTGGAATAAGTAATGAATAAATAGGAAGTTAATTGCAAACGTGAACTGGTGATGATAAACGTCAGCATTACCTTTAGTTAAGTAGCAATATTTGCAGTTGTCTGTTAGATAAGAACAAATTTAATTAGACTCGGTTCTTAACGAGCTTCTAGATACAAATTTTTTGGAACGAAGTGTTAACTCGGTGATTGCGTTAGTAGTGGCGTACAGTTTGTGCACTCTAAAATAAGAACTGCCAGTAGTTGTGATGTGGTCGTTTTAGTTAGCTCTGTTGTCTTAATCCTTTAGCACTTAGCTGTTCGTTGGGCAACAAGAACCGCATCCAGTCTGTAGAATTTGGTGCCATTTTCTGTTGCGTAATATGCAGATATGCTGCCATATTTTGCGCCAAATATTTTATACCAGCGAGTATAATTGAATAGTGATACACGGAAATATCTGCACCAGAAACCATGCCAATTTCCAGGAAACTTTGGGGCAAGTTTTATCGGTAGAATATGTCATTGACTATAGGTTAACAAATTGCTGTTTGGTTTTATTTTAAGAACATTTTAGATGCTGTTTTTGCACAAAATAAGGCACGTCTTGGAGTTGCTCTTAGCTTTGTGTAATTGTCTCCTGATGTTTGTCTGGCACTAGATTGCTTGGTCTTTTAAGTTATACAGTGGTGTATTTGTGAGCAGCAGCCTTTCGTGCTAGCAAAAAATTGTTTTAGTAACTGGAAACTGTAAAGCTACAATTTTACCACCGAAATGTGCAAGATGGCTTACATAATTTTTCAGAATCTGGGGGGTCACAGCCCAGCATCCGCATCCGCTGGAGTCTTTGCTTTTAGACCGTGGGGAAGGGAGGAAAAGGGAAAGGAAGGGGGGGGCAGATAAATTTTGCCCCCTCCTCTCCACGAAATTCCGCATATGCCATTAGTGTTGTGTTACGGATTTGGTTTTTTTTGTCAGGAGGCCGTTGCAATGGTTCTTGCTTTCTCTGCTGCAGCCTTATTTGTTGATTTGCCGGTAATGAGTTTTAATGCATTATGTGAGTTCATGTTTCGTCGAGAAGTAGAATTATCTTTTTTCTAATCGACATTCGCTTAATCTGACATCCGCTAAGAACCGAATCCGATTAACTTACTTTTTATCCATAGATTAAAAAGTGAACTGAAAATAGATTAGAAAGTTTCTAATCGCTAGGGATTAAGAAAATCCGCCTATTCTTTTGCATTGGAGCTGTCTGTTGTTAATCGGTAATGTTCGGATTAACTTTGGTGTTATCTGCCGTTTCCAATTATCTTTTTTCTTATCTGGTAGATAATCGGAAATGTTGGTTCTTAGAAGAAAGATAACACCGAATTCTAACTTCAGTTCATGTTTCCGATTATGTTGCTGTTTATTCTAAGAGAAAGTGTCGACCAAAGCGATAATCCTGCTTCTCGACGAAACATGAACTCATGTATTGTGTACTGAGTAACAGTTATCTGATCTCATGTTGCAATGAAGTGCAAGCATCGAAGCATATAAACTGCATTTATGATTGTAATTTTTGCTCGATTCTTTGCAAAGACCAGGTTTATATAGCTGTGTTGTTTTTTTGTTGGTATTTTGAATTTATAGCCATTATTTACACATATTTATGCATTAACTTTCACCCGATAGTCTGTGCTTAAAGTGCCGTTAGTTGCCAACTACCGAACTGTACAGTGCTTTTTCTCCATTGTTCTAGTCATTCATTTGGTTAATGTCTAGTTCGTCGACTTTTGATTTGCTGTAGTAGGCACATTTTTCACAAGGTTTAGTTTATGATGTGCTAATTTTCGTCTGTGGATGTCTGGTGCATTTTTTGTTGTTGTAAATGTATCAAATTCGTGTGTTTGATACGACAACGGAATCTAAACTTAAAAGCAAATGTGAAGTCCTTTTCGAGCTCTAAGACCTGTAGGGTTGTGTTGATCTCTGTTTTTTGAGCGCTCTGCCGGACACCAGCTTACACTGCGAGGGGGTAATACCTCATGTGGTCTGCCGGTATATGCCGCAGCTTTGCTGGTGTTCATTGCACCTTTCCATGGAGGGATGGCCAGGCTGAGTTGAGCTGGGTGACTCCGGCTATGTATGTCAAGTGTCGAGGTATTTATTCATCTGCTTATTTGAGTACTAACCCAGCCAAGCATACAGTAAGTTTGTCAGTAGAGACCAATATATTTACATCATGCTGCCAGACGATATAGCAACACACAATTTTCGTTAGATCAGAACAGTTAAATGTTAAAATGGTTAGCGAATGTGTAGTAGTCTTCATGGGAAATCCATCGCAGAGCTATCTACGGCGTGTCACCTGACATGTAGGACCATGCATAGTGATTGCAATTCCGGGATTGAATTCTCAATTCCGGGATCCAGGATTGAGAACTCTGTAATCCCGGGATCCCGTTTCAGGATTAGGCTTACAGATTGGTCGTTATTTTGGTATCCCCAAATGAGTTATTTCATGCACAGGATGTAATGTAGGCCCTACGGAAAATATATCCAAACTGTAGGGAGTACATGCATTGTCCATCCCCGAAGTGACTTACATTGTGTCGTGCGGGAAGTAAAACCCTACTCGCTCACATAGGTATTATGCTGTGTTTGCCATATCACTGTTATCATATGATCTTTGTTATTGTACCATCATCACAGAATAGAGAATACAGATCTAGTGTAACCTCACTTTTTGCAAGTTAAGTGTTTAATATGTGATTTCATATATCTTCTGTTGATATTTCACTTTCACACCATGAAGCATATTGCAGTTATTTTTATTACTTCTGTTACTTTTGGGAGCTATTCACGGTTTTGTATGTACTTTGTGTGCACATATGTAAGCTGTTTAGAAAGTAACATTTAGGAAATTTTACCGCCTTTGTTTCACTACGCTTTTACACGGTGTTTCATAAAAAAGGACCCTTTATTGTTTTTTTCATAATTCACTATCCATTGTGACCATGCGTCTATCTGGCATAATTATGGAGATATGAAGCCTCAAATGTTGGACGCACGGACGTGGACACGGAAAGAAAGAAGAAGGGAAAGAGTAAAAGGAAGGGGGAGCTTGTACTCACGACGCTATGACATCAGCATTACTTCACGACTAGCAAAGAATATTTAATCAACTGCCACATTATGTTTCAATATTTTGAATTAATATTTCTTCAGCTACAACTGGTAATAATTTTGTGCAAAATGATCATCATTTGAGTGAATTATGAAAAAATGGAGTCTTTTTATGAAACATCGTGTACAGGGTGCAGTCAAAAAGTATTTGATGAAAACTTCAGTTTCTTGCAATAATGTATCAGCAGAATGTTGGAACATTTATGAGATTGTTTTTTTCGTTGTGTTTCTCTTTGTAACTGTTTACTTTTATTAGCTGTCTGAGTTAGCTAGTTTTGTCAGTCAGGTTTATTGATATTATCTCGTGTATTTTTTTTTTGTAGCATTTTGTGTACAGTGATGCAACTTTTTTTACCTGTAGCTACATATATCTCGTTGATATTCATGATCTGAGTTTGGATTTCTGTGCAGCGTTGTTCGTTTTTAGTTTTCAGATGTTTGATGGAAAACCATCTGGTAGCAAGCGCTGTTAGTCGCATAATAGTGATGCTTAGTCTGGCTGTCGATATGCATGTCTGCTCGTGGTACTTACCTGTTCCTTACTGGCGGGTGTTACGTTATGGGCAGAGTCTTGGAATTCTGTGGATTTATACCAAGAATTAATATCCAGACCAGCTTGCATATGTTTTGTAAAATCCGTGCGGAATTTGTCTGTACAACCGTACATTGGTATTTTTAGTATTTTTACTACAAATTTGTCAATTTTGGTCCGTTTGTTACAAAATTTTGTACACAATTTGCTACATACAACATGAGTGAAGGGTGCAAATTTGGTTATTTATGATTTCTACTTCAGATGTGCTCAAACATAATCATTGTCAGCTAAACGTTCAGTTGATTGCAGGTCTGTGGTTCATTGCAACATATGTACGGTTTAGCCACAGTATATGCACATACGAGAAAGTAGAAATCATGCGGTAACCAAAATTGCAGCATTTGTTCAGGTTGTCTGCGACACTATGTGTACAAAATGTTGTGGCAAATGGACCGCATTTGACAAAGTTACAGTAAAAGCTAAAAATACCGATGGACCCAGGTTCGAGACCCAAGCATGGCCGTCGTCAGTCCTAATTTTTGGAGGTCCAATGGCACATGTATATGACGATCATAAAGGTGTACAGTGAATGTTTATACAATGCTTAGCTTTACATGTACGTGGCATGGCTTATACTGATTCGTTTTGGATGAATGACATAGGCCTACTGTTAGCCCTAGTCGCTAGCCGGAGTTATTTTGACTGTATCATATGCAGAGTATATCTTGTTTTTTTTCACTGTTCTCATGTATTTATTCGTTGCATTTTAAATTATTTGTATTCACCGTTTATGTCATAGCTCACAGAGTATTAGCTCCGCCATTTATCAGTGGCTTAAGTTTTGGAATGCAGATTTTTTTCAGTCAAGTACACGTTGCAGATAATTTTGTTTCAAATCAGATTTAGCACTAATTTTGATTAATGATTTTGATTAATTAATATTCTTTGCCGTAAATCGTCAAAATACTAGTGTGAGGCGGTGAAGCCAAATGTCTTTCATTTGGAAACCACGTTTTTGTTGATGTAAATTCTGTGTAATGCCACACTGCTTACGTCTCAAGATATCCAGTCTTGCAGCACTGAGTTTTTTCTGCTAAGTTTTTTTTAGCCAAGATGTATTTTATTCCAAAAATGATCTTCGGTTTGGAAAAAAATGACCATGCGTATTAACTGTTAACGTTATTCGTGTTGCTGTTACGATGGCCGGCCATGTGATTTAGTGAGCACAGAGTGTTAGTAATATTGTGTGTCCAGTAGCTACGAGCTGACTGAATAAAATGAAAAAGGTTCCAATTGTCATTGCAGTGTACAGTTTTTAGTTCGTTATTTGTCTGTTATCAGTGCATACCAGTGCGTTGATGCTAGGAGGCCCAAAGATCATTTATCTACTCTATGTACACCGTGTCTCAATAAAAAACGTGCCACTTTTATTTCTTGAATAACTCCGTAAAACAGCGACCGATTTTGATAATTTTTTTGCAAGCAACATCAGGAAAAAACGAGACGTAAATGACCATAGTTTAGCCCACCTCATCTCTGCACTACCTTGTGAAATACAGAAGTCGTAGTTTGGCCGTTTACAACAATGAATTCATACTGAGGAGTGCATGCATCGGTTCAGAAAATCACTGAGATCACAAATCATTGAAAATCCGTTACATGTTCCTTTTAAGATCGTAAGTCAACGAACTGAAATGGCGCATCAACAGCGAGTCAGCAGCTCTGGGTCGGTCGTTTTTGAACGTGCTGTTGGCGAGTTGCGTCAACGTCCACCGCTTACATTCTTGCTGAAGGAGGACATTTTGAGCACAAGCAGTAAGAAAAATGATACGATGTAACACGTGAGACTTTCTGAGAGATAATAACTGTTACTCGTGTCTGTCGCTATTCAATTAATCATTTCTGAGCCGACGCATGCGCTATCCAGTATGAATTTATTGGCCAAACTAAGACTCCTAAATTTTACAAGGTAGTGTAGCAACAGTGTTAAGATGGGGTGGGCTAGACTAAATCATTTACGCCAAGTTTCTCCTTTATATTGTGTGCCAAATTATCAAAATCGGGCAATGTTTTACGGATTTTTCAAAAAATAAAAAGTGGCACGTTTTTATTGAGACATGGTGTAAGTCCAAATTCCATTACGCCGACTCAGGCAGCTCTAAGATACGAGCTGGTTGGTGATCAGTGAGTACCTTCCGTCAGAGGGAAAGCCAGCAAAACTACTTAGACTTTGACTTAGGTCATCCCGTAGACGCCAATCTTCTCTGTCTGCTACAGATTCTTCAGCCTCTTTTCCCGAGCCATGCCAATGGTCTTCAAGTCTTGTCGCATCGTGTCAATCCAGTTCTTTCTCGGTCTTCCGGGTTTGCGCTTGACATACTGATCCATTTGCTTGCTTCGGTATTCTAACAGAGTCCATGCTCAGTACGTGACCCAGCCGTCTCAGTCTTCTCTCCTTGCTGATGACGGACGGAACTCACTAAGGAGGAGAAAAGACTTGGACAAGAGATGAATTTTGAGCCGAGAATGGAAGACACTGTAGGACAGGTTGACAACGTTACTATATGTCTCCCATTATCTCTGACAGGCAAACCACCATCTACCGCTGCGTTGCAGTTTTCAGCAAAATGACGTCATGTAGGGGCCCACGCATATTCTTTCTGAACATATTGCTGCACACGCAAGACTTTGTGACGTGGGCCACGTTGCAAAATGTTGGAGTCGTAAACGTTGTGTCGTTTTTTTCTCGTACACCGATAGCAATAAATTAGTTAAATTATGTATTGTAGTCTATGTAATGCGTTCATTAAGTTTTGCGACTACGAGACCGAACAAAAATTCAAAATCTATGCACCAATGAAAACACATGGGTTATTTCTCTGGTGTCATTGTCACTTATGGCTTCACAGAGTGAAACAGAAACGCTTTGGATTGTTATAGCAAAGTTCCATGCCTTTTTGAACGCCCCTCGTACACCGGGTAGCATCGTAAACCGGAGCTCATGTTGTGCAAAGGTGAAACTGCGATAAACCGAATCAGATATGCATTATGGTCATAACTGTTTGCGGTATGTCTAATAAACACAAATTATAACAATACGATAGGGCAATTCAATGGCAAATTGACAGAAACAGAGGAGAAAGACACAGAGAAAACGTTTATTTGTGTCATGAAGCCAGAACATGACGCACGATTATTACACAGGGGCTGCCTTAAATTATGATAGTAGTCACAAACATTTATATTGACTGATCAGACGGAAAACGCTTCAGAGTAATGCGTTCGTGTACGATTTGAGTTTTCGTTCAATCAACATCCGTGTTAACTTGTCCAGAGTTCTATTAGCTGGACGTTTTCTCCGAGCAACTTTGATGTAGTCGACTGTCTGAGCCAGTGACGTCACTGAGTGATGTAGCTTCAACTGACACTGAGTCATCAGATACAGCGATTGAATCATCTGACCAATGCAGACAGAACCACCATCAGACTTTTCCGGCTTTCTACCCTCATGATTGACAATCAGGGTTAGTGCAGTCAGTGAGACAATGTCATCGTCCATCAACTGAATAAACTCGGGTAGTATTGGAACTTGATGCGGGCGACGGGCATACCACTACACAGCATGTGTACGTTCTGTGTAGACAGCTGTAAACACTGCTGACACTCGCCACGTTATGTCGTTCACTTATAAGACGATATAACATTTTTTACTGGGCCGTAATTTCGTATAGCCTACAGTGTTCATTGGACATTAAAGCAAAAAAATAAAAAAATCTTAAACCCCCATTAAAAAACTTCAAAAACCTAAAAACCTAAACACGAAAATCTAGTCTGGTGTGGTAGCTATACTCAGATGCACTCGCGTATAGTATGATAACAGTTAGCCTAAAATCAAGCAGTTCGTTCAGTTTAAATACTAGTGACGCGAATGATGATATGGAACATCGAATAAGCAGCATCTTGTGACTGCTTCACGAAGGAGTGCAGACCTATGATTTTTATGGACTTCAATATATACAACTTGGTGTGGATTTGCTGTGAAGTTTCAATTTGTTTGGATATTTTGTTGTACGCCCTCCACAGTATAGCTTGTAGTCAGTGGCGTAAACAAAGGGGGCCCAGCCCCCGAACCCTCCAGACAAAACATAAGCATCTACGTTTAAACTGCGCGAAGTTTGCCAATTTGGTCAGTTTATTTTTTGGGAAAATAATTAGAATTATTGTTGCCACCAGATCCAAAGCTAAAATGCTCCAAATTCGATTTCGGCCGGGGCTCTACGCCCCAGACCCCGCTGGAGGAGCTCACAGCGCTTTCCCAGGCCCCCCAGCTAGATTTTAGGGAGTCCTGTTTCAAAAGGGAAGGGAGGGAGGCAAAGACGGGAGGACAGGTGACTGAGAAAATAGGGTAAAGGGAAGAAAAATGGTTAGAAATCGGTTCCAAAAAGTTCCCAAAAATCTAAAGTTTAATGAGTTCAGATGTAGGTTGTTTAGGTTTTCTATTTGTGGTGCAATAATTAATGATACAACTTAAATTTAATTTCATGTTTTAATCGTGGTCAATGAGTTTTGATGTCACCCAACAAAAAACGATGTGACGTGGAAAATGGTGTATAGCTTAGCTTATGCCTACGGTGTTCTTTCTGGCTCTTGAAATGTGTATTTTGTTTTCTTTGTACACAACAATATCTTTAAAGACCGTTATAACTTGAAAAAAAAATTAAAACATAAAAAACAAACAAAAACTATTTCTTAAAAACTATTTATTTTATTTTTGCTTTGAGTCATAGGCTTAGTTAACGCCGCTGGCCCGCTGCACAGAGATTGTTTTGAACTGTAGCTTAGCTTTGATACCACTTTGATGCTGCTGCTGCTGCTGCAGTTCATAGTTTTGAGACAGCTTGATGACGTCATCGGCGCGCATCCATTGACGAGCGGCCGTCGCCAGCCGCTGCAACCCGGCGTCTTTTCATTGGACTCAAGACGACGTCCTGGACACGCCCACCTCACCGCTGACGTCATTGGCACCGCGCACGCGCACTGCGCGGACAGCATTCGATACTCACAGCTGCTGCGGCAGCAAGCACAAGTTGATAGATAGATACCGGGCAGTATAGCAGGGATGAGCGTTGTAATAGCT
>Ga0209671_1001604_pt1 | contig 19288 bp, 15 predicted proteins | sample WorMetHERISLAND2_2_FD_187401 | JGI IMG/M metagenome (GOLD analysis project Ga0209671, IMG submission 187401) | Marine gutless worms symbiont microbial communities from Max Planck institute for Marine Microbiology, Germany - Olavius geniculatus... | ecosystem: Host-associated > Annelida >...
TTACTAGACACACCGTAGTGAACTTGAAATAGACTACAGTTACTGTCACACCCTAAACGCGTCGTAAAAATCAGCTATAGAATACAGTACACTTCAAGATAAGTATACAAACTCGCTTATTCCAAAGCCAGCTAGATTTTACAAAACTGTGTAACGACATTTTTTACAGGGACACTCTATGGTCACAAATTCAACTTATATGCTAAAAAAATTTACAAAGATAAGTTCACACAAGCGCAACGTAGCGATCATAATGCGACTACGTAACCTACAGTTACATGATAAGACACGGATATGCATTTAATTTTAGCAGCGCTTTAAAGCACAATAAATGAGGTTTAGATATCTGCGTTGGATCAGTAGACTACACTATGACACTACGGCGCTGTGCAAATCTATTTTGTTTGCGTGTTTTCTAATATTTTCTGCGTACCTTGTTCATGATGCGACGTGGCTATGCTGTACCGGTAGACCGGAAGTCGGTCGTCGATCGTTGACACCAGGTTACCGGTCAGTTCGGTCGCATTGACGGCGAGGTCGAGTGAAGAACAGGCGACGTCATCACTAAGGTTGGCGACAACCACGAACCGTGACGCTGATGTCCTGGTCACTACGGACTGACAGTGGGCGGGCAGAACGACCGGAGTGACTTCCAGAGATTCCAGCGCCTTGTGGATGCTGCTAGCATGGAGTGTCACGTTGCACGTTACCTGGGTCATTGTGGTGACACAGTCCGGCTCGCCATCTGCACACCAGTCATAGCGTCACCGTAACAAAGACAAAAGTAATGCGATAATAAGTAATATATAATACTTATTTTACACAACTCTTTTTCGGTGTCTGACTATTTGACTTTACTTGTGGCTGAATCGCTAACTGCTAGCTCGTTTGTATTCAACAGCATAGGACTGACGGCTTGACTGCAATTTGCAACTGCTCGTTTTAGCTGGGGGGTGGGAGTTCTACCGTTCTACACTGCTTAAACCGTTAAGACGGATTCAGACGCCGTTTGGCAGGTACACTCGTTGGATCCAATGACACACTGTGTTAGATGAAGTCCTTGACTCTAGGGAAAGAAAAGATCTGGGAGGTTGAACCCCCAGCCAAAACTTGCAACTGTCTAATTCACCAGTGGGCAGCGTCGATTAGCAATTCTGCCCTCTGCGTTTTACCAAATTAGTTCGGTTGTTGTTACGGCTTTGACTTTGGGTCTCTGTAGACCCCGTAAGACCCTGAATCCCCAGTCATGGCTAGTTTGCCCTCGCCCTTCTGTTAGGTCTCGATGACGGAAGCTTTCGTGAATGCAACTGAATAATATATACAATTACTGGCGTCGCGTTTCAGTCTATCGGCGCGAAATCGTATCGCTATACTAATGTAAACTTCAAAACTTGAGGCCTGAGGCCAGTTGCAGCAGAACGTAACAAATCAGTTATGACCAAACTCCATTTTGTTTGGTCGGGGACTTTTTTTACATACGGTAGCTTTTTTGTACCGTAAGCTGTACAACACTCTCTCTCTCCTTCAGGCTGGTTTAGATCCCTCGGGTGAGAGGTCAGCCACACGGGTTCTCCGTCTCCACTCGGCTCTACTCTCCACGTCCATCAGGTCGACCCGCAAGTCCTCCATGTTGTACTTCACGACGTCGATCCACCTTTTTCTCTGTCTTCCCCTACTCCGTTGTCCATGCCCAAACCATCCCAACCTGGCCTCCCGTACTTTGTCCGTGATGCACGCTACTCCGAGGATGCGACGGATATCGTCGTTCCTTTTCTTGTCTCTCAACGTGAGGCCGAGAATCCATCTTAGCATTCTCACTTTGGTTCTTTCCAAACGTTCTTATTCACGCCTTTTCAATGTCCATGTTTCTGAACCATAGATCAATACCGTAAGCTGTACAACAAATCCGCAAGAAATCGAAACAAGTGGATTGTAAGCGCATGAATTGCGATAGGAGTATCCGAATCACTACAGGAAACAAAACAACCTATAAAATAACAACTAACGTGCGAGATGTTTGAAATCATAGCTGGTTACCTCAGATTTCAATAAAACTGGAAGAAAAAGTTTTAGCCTTTCGCATATGTTTATTTAATTTTGTGGCAATTTTACGCTTTACAATCACACAGCAGTTCAGCAAATTCAACGTTTCAATTTCGGATAAAATGATACGTTGTGTTGTTTCTTATTTGAAAACTTCGTTCTCCTATCTCCCATCACGGTGTCTGCAAGATTATAACCGCCTATAATCTCACTAGGGTCAAGCGTAACGACTGAAGCGCGTCTCGCATCTGTTTATGGCACGCAAGTCCCGTGCAAGAAACAGCGTCGAACACTGGTATGAAATAAATAATATCGGTAGCCCATGTTTCAACTTTCAGCACGGTCTTGAGTGCATTATGCTTCGTTAAATTCGCATATTAAACACTGTAAACCGTGATGAAACCTGACTTAAAACTGAGTATATAATATTCGCACAGTGATGCGGATATGGTATAAAACGAACAGAAGTCGTTTGTCTAGATATAACAATAGGTTATTGTGTGTCGCACGCTGGTCTCCCATGCACATTGCACACAGAGTAGGGGCTAACCTGTAATAATCACTGTGACACATCACGCAACTGTGAGACTGTAACAGCAGCTGAAATATCTAGCACTTAAGGGCTTCGAACATGCGCAGTGAGGAAACATAACTAAACCAAACTAAAACTTCGTTTAATCAGTTTTTAGTCAAACGTGCCTAAAAGTTCTATTTTATCCCAGGGGTTGTAACGCGCAGTGAGTGAGATATGAGAGTCTGCGTTTGCAAAGAATAAAATACTTACGATAGCCCACACTTAAGCATAATGCTCGAATTTTGGTTTCAGCAAGGAACTGAACTAGAGGAACTCGCATGAACAGACCTAGAACAGCCATCCAGGCGGCGTGTGCGTCTCCGTTTCCCTGGCCGTCCTGGCAAGTGTAGGTCCCGGCGTCTTGGAGCTCGGCAGAGCTGAAGACGAGGTGATACTGTCCAGTGGCGGAGTTGACGTCGACAGTCACACCGCGGGCTCTGTACTTCGGGTTCAGTCCCTGCACGTTGTAGACGAACTTCTGATGTGTGCCGCTGACGTCGGTGAACTTCCACGACAGCGTCGTTGGTCTCTGGTCGTTGCCGGCGGATGTTGAGCTGCTGGTGATGTTGGTCTGACAGCGCAGAGTCGCGCTCCGTCCTAGCAGCACGACCGTGTTCCGTGGTCGCTGTGTCAGTGCAGCTGACGACAACCCCACAATTAAATAACCTACGCAACCAGACATCGTGAGCCTAAAGCTTATATCTAAACAAGGCTATAGCATCTAGGCTACAAGACAATGTTTATGTAACCGCCAGTGAATAACCAATGAAAAATAACGATCTGTTTGATCCTAAGTGTCGCTTTATAGCAGTCGCGAGCCAATAATGCCGATGATTATAGGCTGATGATGACTGCACTGATGGATCCTGATGCTGGCAAGCACGGGGGTCTACAGGGCTTAGCCTCCAGCGGGGTCAGGGGCAGAATCCCTGGTCAGGGGCGCTAAAACGTTTTGGCAATCACTTGCATTATTTTTGCTCAATTAAAAAAAATTTTCTGACTATTTTTTATTATGTTCACATTGTACTTTAAAGAGAAACGCGGCCGTATAATTGGCCACTGCATAGGGGGCCTATAACTGAGAGGGGCATGGCAGGATTGCCATTCTAATGAAATCTTAGGTCCTACGCGGTAAAACATATGGTCTGACTCGAGTAGGGCCTAGTTGATGAATAGTTAGGCCTATTTAAGAAATGCTGCACTGAGCTTTAAGTGGGACCTTCATGATGAATATCATACTGTTACCTACAGAAGGATATATGAATTGGAAAAAGTGGAAGCAACGGTTTTCCAAAAGAAGTACGGCTTCTTTGCATATATGGCTTCACTAAGGCTGAAAGTATTTCTGAAACATTTAAACTGTCAAAATTTTAAAATTTGGTGAAATTATAAGGTGTACAAAAATGGTGCCATTTTTGGCCCACCCTGTAGTGTGTTGGAATAGGTATAGACCTAGCGGCGATCAACCGTAGCTTATTATTCGAATAAGCCTATTTCAAAGTTATTAACAAACACTGAACACACAAGAATGAGTCGCGGCTTACACGAAAAGACGACAAACAGTGAAACCGTCGACAACCGTGTGACAGAAACCGACATCTTTGGTTCACTTACTACGAACGTTATATCCCGTTTACACGATCAAGCAAACATCGAGCAATTAGAGCACACGTCGTGCACGTGTATTTTAAATGCATTTGCTCGATGTTTGCTTGATTGTGTAAACGGAGTATTACACGAAAACGTTAGCGCCGATTTCACTACAGTAGTTAAGCCTACTCTATCGTAACGTTGAGTTGCAGCGACAGCTTTTAAATGCACTGCATTTAATTACGAGTATGCACACGCAGCTAGCTTGTTATAATAGCCTGCATGCAGCGTTGACCCGCATTGCAAATGCTGTTGCCACCATCTACGGACCTCAGGCCTAGCCAGGCCTATAGTGAATTCAGTGAATAACTATAGTAGTGTTCGGTTTTCACGATAATTAATATCACAATGTGTTTCCTATGACTTATATGAGATTCCTAAGATCGTTTCTTTATTGCGCATGCATGGTTAGTGAAAATGTCACATTCTAAGCAAGCTCATTTAACCAAGCATAGTCCCCTATTCTATTATTTATTCATTCATTCATTGAAAATGCACTGATCCTCATTTAGATCTAGCACGCATTTTGATTTTTGACGCCAAAAGAGGTCGTCCGAAGAAGACGTGGAGAAGAACATTCCAAGAGGACCTAATAAGACATGTCAACGACTTCACGTATCGTGGGACGATCGGCGATAATACTGGCGCCCAATTGATCCTCCTGGCGGAAAGCTGTTGTTCAAGTAAGGGTGATGATTAAAGGCAGCTTTCGAAAATTGCAACCAAACAGCTGCATACTACTCACAGCCTATTGAACCTCGTATCGCCAATCGCCTTATCTAACGGTACCATCGCCGATCCCTTCGACGCACGTAGCCGGATAACGGGTAGGCTTCTGAAACAGATGGGAGTGACTGACCAACCGGACCTCCCGTCATATTAATTGTAGGCCTACTTCTCGCATTCATTGCAGAGCCAAGTTATAACTGTTTTGTTGCATAGCCAATTAGTTATGATCTATCCAGTGGCGTATTTAGGGGGAGGGCCACGGTGCGATGGCCCCCCTTTGGCCCGACCATGAAATTTTTTAAAGGCGACTTTATATGAAAAAGTGCGTTTTTGCCGTTTTTCAGCAAGAATTGCAAAATTCAACAATGTTTGATTGTCTTTTTTCTCACCGATACAATATGCGATTAAAATCGCCATGTGAGATTGCATCTGATATGAAGCTGTGATTTTCTGCGTTTCCGAATTTCAGAAAAAAATGGGCGAGTTTGCGGTTTCCATTGAACGTTCAAAAGCAAAAAGTGTTTCAGCTTCAGGGGGGGCTGCGCGCCCCTGACCCCCCGACCAGGGGCTCTGCCCCTGGACCCCGCTGGGGGCTCTGCCCCCAGATCCCCGTTATAAGTTCGCGCTCTACGCGCTCGCCATGGCCCCCCCTTTGCCAAATCCTAAATACGCCACTGGATCTATTGCATGGCGCAAACTCCCTGTCGACAATTTACTAAAAGTATATAATGAGAAAATGCCCAAAAGTCCCAAAAGAAGTATAGATACTGGTATTTGATTTTATGCTATTTTATTTTTGGCACTTTACCTGTAAGTTTGAAAACTTTTTAATTTAAAAAATGTAAAAAATATATAAAATATTTATTTTAAAAATTTTTTTGGTGTCTGACTATTTGACTTTACTTGTATATTAGGTCAACTTAATTAAGTCTGTGGAGTTTGAATCATACTCTAATTAAGTTTTGTATTAATTTACTATATCAGCATAACACACGTTATTAATACTATAAATAAGCCTACTCGTAATACTCGTTATCATTGTAGGCCTATATTGTACTTGGAGTCATAAATCTTACTGATATAGACTTCCGTTTACATATGACCATTTTGCACAGATGAGTAAGTAAGTAAGCAAGTAAGTAAGTAAGTTAGTAGTATGCATTTGTAGCGCGCCATAGGCCCCTATGTCAAAACAGAACTTCGATCAAATTGTAGGCGCGGCCGCGCGAGCGGTAACAGTTAGTCGATGGCGGTGTTGTCCAAGAACTAGGTGAGTCTTGAGGGGTGCGGGTAAAATGCATCTGGTGCGTCTAGTGCGTCTGAGTGCGTCTGCGACTAGTAACGTATGTAACTCTTACCAAATCAAACACTTAACATTTGTATATACCCTATCCCTACCTCTAACCCTACTGATATCTTTTTTCCCTTACTCAAAACCGAACAATACCTGTTCTAAACGTAACAGACGTGGCTCCAGTGCGTCTGTTATTTTTACGCAAAATAACGTAACTGACCAGCTCAAACCTTAAAGCCCTGACGCTGATCTTGAACGTAACCATATCTCTGATCCTGTCTTTAACGATTATCCTGACCTTAATTGCACTAGACGCATCCAGACGCACTAGACGTACCAGACGCATATTACCCACACCCAGTCTTGAGGTGTCGTCGGAAGGCGTTGGAAGTGCTTGCTGTTCAAACAGTAATTACTAAACTGTTCTAGATACGAGAAAGGGTTAATTGAGCTGAATGCGCGGCTTGCGAACACAGATGAGCACTTCTAACTCTGCTAGGCTTACTTTTATTTAGTATCTGCATTTACTTGAAAATAAACTTGTATAACAATTATATTGAAGTGTTTAGCAGTGAGTTTTAATGCACGTAAATGATTTACCACAATATCATATATTCATATCGAATCGGTATCGTATTTCATGACTATAACTAGATTCATCACTAATGTCAATTTGATTATTTTTCTGCATTGAAGTGGTTATATATTCTATGAAACATGGCGAAATGTTTGTGTTTGAAAGGATTATTATATTATCGATTAAACGTTTCACGGTTATTGACATCTTTCAGAGTAAGTTTAGACCGGTAGAATATAACTATGTTAATTTTGTTTGTTGGTGGTACATCTTTATAGTTAGCACTTTGCTCGAATTTGATATTGTCAGACTTGTCAGTGTCCTTCACGCTATTTTTAGTCTTCATTTCATCTCAAATGTGAGGGCTTTTAATACGCAGTTGTGTTATTTATGCGTCTGCATTAAACTTTCGACGTATCAGTGTTTTATTTATTTTATTTTAGTGCGGATATTAGCTTTAACAGTTAATTCAAAAAATTTTTTAATAGCTAATAAATTTGATATAGCATTGTAAATAAACTGAATTCGTTGTGTATCGAGCAGTGAGATTTTGTGTTTGTAGAGTGATAATACTGTAACGTTTGTTTGCAGTATTCGTTTTCAGCATTTAGTTGCAATATTTGTAGACCATCACAAGTTGGAAGAATGTTCATCATCAAAAGCAGGAGACTCCGTCACTTTATCCGTTTGAGGACAAGCCTCAATTCCCTGGCTCCAAGTCATCATTTACCACTGCACTGGACTTCATCGACCCTGACGGTTTTGCTGGCGTCCCAGTCTACCGCGTCATGGATCGACAGGGAAACATTATTGACTCCAGCCAAGATCCGCAGGTAGAGAATAACTGTTATCACACAAAAGAATTTGGTAACATTAGCATATATGTAAGGCTCACATTTACTTGTGTTGTTTATGATAATAATGTCAGTGCTATTTGGTATGAAAGTATTTGTTATTGTTATAACGGTGGTAGTTTAAATACAAATTTGTGTACTGTGTTGTCAAGTATGATCAGTATATAGTTCATGCCATTTGATGCTCTTGTATTGTGGTAGTACTTGACACTTGACAGTTGCAGTGTTAAAGACAGTTCAATGAAGCTTTTTGACTGCTGGATTCACTTTGTAAATAATGTTAAGTTAATGGTTTTTTGCAGTGCTGGTTTTCTTTTATCTGAGCTGTGGCTTTTTGTAAGTTGAAGGTATGAAACTTGATAAGCAAGTTATGAGATACAAGCTTATCTTGAAGCTTAGATTATAATTTATAAGTGCAGCTGGCCATTAAACTGTAAATGCTTTACATCAGCAGCGCGTAGCTGTATATGTGTAATTGTGTTTTGTACATTCACATAATGAATTACCTGCAGCTGAGCAAAGAGATAGTGGTGAAGATGTACAAGGACATGACATTGTTAAACACAATGGACCATATTCTTTACGAGTCACAGAGACAAGGACGCATCTCATTCTATATGACGAACTATGGTGAAGAAGGCACTCATATTGGATCAGCTGCAGCCCTCGATCCTAATGACTTGGTTTTTGGACAGTATAGGGAAGCTGGTAAGATATGTTATACTACACAGATTTATCATGTTCATTGTTGCTAACTATAGATGACTCAGGACTTAGTGACTTTAGTAGTTTACATGAACCATTAGTTTTGAAGATGACACTGGCTGACATTGTGCACTTTAAATATGCATTTACTTACTTACATTACTTATGTTGCAGAAAACTTGCTCAGGCTCAGTGCATAAGGGTGGCTCACAGTTAGTTTTTTTCTGAGACCTATATCATGGGCTATAAGCAAGAATGCATTATCTTGTGTGCAGCTAAAACGTAGAAAATTATAAAAAAAAGTTTTATATGGCACGCTATAAATTCAGCTAGGCAAGCAACAAAAAAGATAAAGCATTTGTAGTATTAACAGTTTAGTGCTAAATACACTGGTAGTGTTAAATTCTGACCACATAAAGTTGTGATACTTGTGTTTAAACTGAATCACCCTGTTAACATTCTATTCAACTTCGACTAGTATTTGTGTGCAAGAACACACTATCTCAGGCTGACATGTTACTGCAGCAGCAGGTGAAGCTACTGCTGTGGGTAGAAACAGAGCATTAGCTGCATCCTATAAACTGACATTTTGCATGCAAGAACACATTACCTATAGATAATGTGTTGTTGAAAATTCATTAAAATGCAAACAGATGTAATTCAGACTATGCTAGCCAAGGTTTATTGTACAAACTAGAAATGCATTCTGTGGAACGAGGTATCTGTCCCATTGTGATGCTATGTAGCCTAGCAGTTGTGTGGCCCGCTCTTGTGAGCCTACAGTTATTACCATGGTGCATTGGAGCCCGTAAGGCCAGCGTACAACTAGTTCGGCATAGATGTTTAGAATTGTAGTGTCAGCGATCTGCAAGTGTAAGGGCATGGTTTTAAATTCAAAAAAGTTTAACAATGCAAAGCAATGCTATCAGATTTGTGTTGACAACTTAAAATGTAGGCATACAAATGTAAAATAACAGTACTCGCAGTAGTTAACAAATTTAATATAATAGTAATGATGCATGCACAGGTACCGACACCTAGCGAACAGAAATATAATTTTTTAAAAATCTGCCCAATTAGACCTGTCTAAAATAGTTTAGTTTCTTGAATTTCTGGCGTTTTGTTATCTTTTTTATACATATGTGTAAATTAAATACTGTAACAAATACTAATTCAGCCGTTTTATTGAAATAATCTGCACAGAAGCGACTTTATGTCGCAAAACGTTGATTGTTTGCGGTAACCTACAGCTGTAATTGACAAGCCTATTTTCATTGAAAATGCAGCGATCACAATTTGGGGGCTGTAGGCTCAAATTGGGGGATTAAATTATTTTTCTTTTTTGTGCCTATAGCGGCCACCGAGACAAGCTTTCTGAGCTATTGAACACCACTATAAGCCCATAGGATTTTCTACTGTGGTGCAAGAACCTTTCCATTAAAAATGCATTATGGTGGTTAACAATTGAGGTAAAATAGGGGAAGGAGTTATCAGATTTTTATCCCAAACAAACTTGATCTTACTTTTTAGGCCCCGAATCACTGTGCAAAATTTTGTCAAAATCGAATCAAAATTTTGGTCATAGGAGTGTTTACAGGCAGAATGACAGTGTGACAGAAGTGATTTTTGTAATCTGTCCCATGCTATGCTATAGCAATGGGACAGATAGTAAGTAATATTAATATTGAACAGGCTACTAACTATAATTCTTCACAAACATTCTACGTAATTTATTGTAATGCAGTGCATGCTTACTTGTACTAACTAAAATGCAAACAAAGTGCAAACACTCATGCTGCAGCAAATTAACATTAGTTTTGAACTTTATTATCAAACTAGGAACAAACTGTAGGCCTACTGTCACTGTTAATGTTATCCTAGAATCGATGCACAGCGAGTACACCCGCCATTCACTGCAGTTGCTGCAACTGCACTTAATGCATTTTTGCTCCAACAGAAATCAATGATCATTGAGATAGTGCAAAAGAAACAATTTTTGAACGTGTAAAAAGGGGGTAAAGGCTACGAATTTTGAAGCATGGATTTTTTTCTGATAGAATATGAAGTGCTCAACATGATGCTGTCAGTGACTCATTTTTAATGAATTTACGAAATAAATGTGTTCTTGCTTTGAGCCCATGATATTATAAGTCATTGTGTTGTGTCAGTATGATTTACATTATGTTGGTCTTGCTTAGTGTGATAGTATCAATGTGCCATAGTGATTGGAAGCACCGGAGCAATTGTATATTTTGTGGTTGGTTTTTGTATTGATATGTCTGATCTGCAGGAGTACTGGTATGGCGAGGATTTCCACTGGACAGTTTTATGAATCAGTGTTATGGCAACTGTAAGGACGAGGGTCAGGGCAAACAGATGCCAATCCACTATGGTTCCAGAAATCTCAACTTTGTCACCATCTCGTCTCCACTTTCTACACAGATGCCTCAAGGTCAGTGCATTCTAGAAATAGACTAGGCCAAGGCCACATGATTGACACCAACTCTAGCACAAAATATACTGACTCTCTGTCATCGTCCATGTAATTCACTGCAGATACTTTGTCATATCTGCAAGAATCGCTGCCTGTAAGATATGTGTTTTCATCGTATGTGGCTTTTCGTTTGCGTTGCACTTTGAGTCTTTTGATCTTGGTATGTTTTTTCGATTTAGTGTGATTAGTGTCATTGATTACTGATCAGTACTAATGAACTTACAGATATCATTTGGTAAGTTTCAGATTTTTATACCGGGTACACTCTGTTGTTCTTCCTGCTATTAATTCTATTAATTCTGTATTGCTGAAATTAAAATTGTTCAACTGCTATTGTTACTGCTTGTCCTGTTGTTGCGGATGCTGCTATAATACAGGGTGGCAGATAAAAAATGGAACGTGAGATCTGTATTGGTATTGATCTGTACCGGTATTGATATTGGACACTTTTGGGTTCAATTAGTTTTGATTATTGCACTGAAGGCTGGGCGTGTTGAACACTGTGTTGCTGCAGTGATTGTGTCTAATAGTTTCCAAAACTGCCTGAATGCTAGCTCCACATAAAGTATGCATGTTCCATTTATTATTTGCCACCTGGAATTTGTTGTGCATCAGCTGCCGGGGCTGCTTATGCATTCAAGATGGCGAAGAAAAACCATTGCGTCATGTGTTACTTTGGCGAAGGTGCGACGTCTGAAGGCGACGCCCACGCTGCCTTCAACTTTGCAGCTGTTCTCGATTGCCCCGTCATCTTTTTTTGGTTTGCTGCTGTTTTTACATTCTAACGCACATTGTTAACATAGCATACGTTAGTCCAGTAATGATGACCACAGTGTGTTGCAAATTACCATAGTCTTCTGTTGTCTTTCACTAATGTATATTGTCTGCTTAGTGTGGGTCCCAGGATGTGTAGCATAGGTCCTGTCAGATGGTGTAAAAACATAGTGTTCATTTTTATTTTGCTAGTTAACTTGTATGTATCAATAAGCAAATTATTATTTTTATTTAGGTTTAATGTTAGTTTGATTTTTGTTATCGATTTTCATTGTTGGCACCAGCATAGCTGATTGCCTGGAAACTAGACTTATCTCCAAAATGACCCATAGCATTTTGAGGTTGACTGCAGTGTGAAACTACCGTATGCACATACTGTATTGTGTGATTTTTAGCTTATTGCTGCATTTATACAATGATTTAGCTTTTTTATCTTGAATTTTTTGTTTTTTCATTTTTTTTACTTTATACCAATTACTTACTGCTCACAATTAGTGTAGTTCTGCACTGTGTCTCGGAAAAAACAGTCAAAATTGTTTTTGTCATAACTTTGTCAAATTTCTATTAACTTTAATAATTTTTGGCATGTTGATGGCTAAGATGATGAAATTATGTAAGTTGCACTCGTTTTCCACCTCACCTATGTCAGTGCACTACCATGTGAAACATAGATGCTCAAAATTGTTGCATAATGCTGAGTTGTTAGGCACAAAATACACTAAAATGTAAATTAATTAACAGAATTTTAAGTTTGTATAACAACTCTCTTGCAAATTAGAATTTACGCCAAAGTGTGCTGTGCATACAAAGATGCAATTGCTTAGATGTAATGCCAGTGGCTGATAGCAGAATCAACGATCGACTGATCAAATGCATTCACTCATCGATTAGACGTGTTTTAAGCTCATCAGCCAGCTATTTTGTTGTTTGCTGTTTTCAGCATAAAATATTTAATACCTCAAAATTATTAAACCACATCGCACCCTCTGTCGAACTGATGATGCAAAGGTGAGCCATCTGATATAAATAATCGCCAATAATCCAGTAATTTGGAGTATCTGTGTTTCACATGATAATGCATTGACATAAATTAGTTGAAGTGGTAAGTGATTGCACCATACATAATAATATTCTCTTGGCCATCTTTATGCCAAAAATTATCAGAGTTGGTGGAAATTTGACAAAGTTATGCCCAGAACGATTTTGACTTTTTTTTTGACACGGTGTATTTAGAAAAACTGACCTTGTTTTTAACTGCGAAGTGAAGTACGAACTGCTGTTTAAAAATGTGCTGTGTAGTCGTAACAATGGTTATGCCATATCAACCCCAACACGAGACCAATATCGCAGTGATGGAATTGGTAATTTGTCAACTTTTACTAAATTTGTTCTTCATATTATACATTCACAGATGTTGTTATTTATATGGCAAACAAGGGCTGCAACTGTTCCCACTGCTTAGATGCTTAGACTTTGGGTTTTGAATATTGTGTAAGTTTTTCTTCAATTTTTGCTAGCATAGAAAGTGATTGAAATGCTTTTGGTCCAGTAAAATCTTATACATTGGAATTAGAGTACCTCAAAAGTTTGACTGTCTGTAACACCAGTGCTGTTGTGTGTCTGCATCTGTTTGTTTATTTATAATATAATTTGAACTTTTCAGTTTAGTTTCTCTGTGCCAGGGTTGGTTAGTACGTGGATGGATGATTGTGTGCATGTGGGCAAACTATCTTAGTGTGTAACACAACTACTAGGTCAACTCAGCCCTCTGTTCCTCCACGGTAGGTAAATCTGGCTCTGTTATGATGGGACATGTTTACGATTGTCTGGTCACAAGTAACATTGTGTGCTACCTTATGCCAGATAATGCTCCGTGGCTGTGAGATGAGTTATCCCATGAAGAGTTATGGACTCAGGCCAGCAATTAACTTTTTGTTTGAGTACTGTCTGCCTGGCTGGGGTTAAGATGTGGTACGTTTAAATGTGGCGAGTGGTTGGTTGATCCCTTATGGCATGTGATGCACTTTAGCTGCACACATCTGTACACATCCTTCAACTCTGTTCATGGTTGTGTTGTCAGTGGTGCGTGGTCAGAGCTATGGCATGCCGGCTGTACGTGTTGATGGGAATGATGTCTTTGCTGTATACAATGCTGTCAAAGCCGCTCGTGAAATGTCCGTCAGTCAATGTCGACCTTTTCTCATCGAAGCCATGACTTACCGGTAACACTCTGTCTTCGTGAGATCAAATGTGCTGCATTGTTTTCAATATCTTGATCTGAACAAGTAAAAAATAAGCTACATCAAATTGTAACCTACGTTTGATGATTTGGCGACACTTCGGTAACTGCTGTTGCCTGGTCAAAATGATTTTTAGCCAACCGTACTTAAGTAATGGTCTTGCTTGTTGGCTGTCATCTGTTCATCTGTCATGGATGTATTGTGGCTAAATGGTGCAAGATAGGGCCTAGGTTACTATTGGTCACTAATAGGAAGTGGCATACACTGTTTCAGATGAGATAAAAATCATTAACCTTGGATGACCTTGAAGGTCACTGACAACCAGTACAGTCGGCTATCCTAGCAACAGCTGGGCTTCTTGTTTTCATAATGATGAATAGTTTAGTCATAGGTATGAGAAAGTTTGTAGAATTCTTCATCTCAGTTCATCGACTTACAAGTCTCGTATTTTTGTTATGTCTATCACAACTTTGTACCTTCAGCAACATGCCTTCATTGTCTTCTTATCACTTTAATGTTGAGGGAGACTTCAAATCAGTCTGTCTGTATAGCAGCAGCTTCTAAAGATTTCTCAAGGAAATCTTACATTGTCCATAATGTTGCTGCGAGAAGGCTTTAATGGTAATTGTGTAATATTTGTTTGAAAGGTATAAGTCTTGTAAGATGTCATACATTTTGTTTATCTTACCATGAAAGTAATTTAATGACAGTTGTGCAAGTGAATTCTTACTGTCTCTGTGATTGTCTGTTGGTCTGAGTGTAATTGACTGTAGTGTTTATGACATTCTGTTTGCCCATGTTGTCTCTTTCTGTCAGTCTGTCAGTCTGTGTGCTCATCAGGATTGGTCATCATAGCACTTCAGATGACAGCTCTGTTTACCGTTCTGTTGATGAAGTAAATTACTGGGACAAGGAGGACCATCCAATCAGCCGCCTGCGATACTTCATGCTGCAACGTGATTGGTGGTCAGAGAAAGAAGAAACGACATGGATGACAGATACTCGCAAACAGGCACGATACAATTGATTTGCTTAAAGTGAGACAGAGAAGTTTATTTGCGTTCAAAGAAAACATGGGTATGGAAGATGCTGGAGTAATAAATTTGATGTAGTCAGAGTAGAAAATGAGTTCATATGTGATTTTTGTTATTAAATCATTTTATTACTTGTCTATGTAAAAACTGAGTTAATTTTCATCTGAGTTGGATAGTTGCTGTCATAGTTTTCTAGTTTGCCATTTCCTATTCTGCATCATGATGTTTTTTATCATATCAAGAAAGTGTAAATTATTTGTTCCTGTGCAAATCTTCCGTGACTGAAGAGATTGCAGGTACACATGTGTATTGTGGACTTATATGTGTTGTACCAACCAGTTGTGGTTGCATTCCAATAAATGTTCCATATTACATCTCTTTGCCTCTGTGTGTGTGTTTCTTCATTTTTTTATCTAGAGCTAAGTGACAGTTCATAACAGTCTTTTCTGTCGGCTGCTCCTATCTTCAGCTTCTCTTTTTATGTTCTCATAATCCTTGCTTTTGATGTTGCTCAGCATTGTCAAGTGCTTGTGTTTTCCCTTTTGCATCAACTGCCCACCATTCTTCCTTGCATTATGATCATTTTTGCAAACAAAAGTAGAAGTAAAGTATATGTATATTACATACATTATACTTCACGTTATGTAACAGTAAGTCATATCTCAAGATGTGCCTAATTGACTTTTGCGGTGCCTCATGCTATTCAGGATGCTCCCAGTTTTGTCTATGGTTGCCACTGCATGTTTATGATGGCGTGTTTGATATGTATTGTATACTGCTTACAGATACTGGAGGCATTTGCTCGGGCCGAGCAGCTAAAGAAGCCATCTCCGGTTGTGATGTTTGATGATGTCTACAGTGAGCTACCGACCCATCTACAGCATCAGAGAGATGAACTGAAGCAACATCTCACGCAGTACGGTGACCACTATGCGCTTGACAACTTTGAACCATTCGACTGATGCGTTAACTTACCACTCAGTCAACTCAGCCTTCTCTGAGCTTTTAGCTGAGTACATGGCGGTGGTGAATGTGTGGCTAGCTACCAGTTTAGATGGATCTTTGGCTCAAATTAATGATTTGATTGGTAGTTACTGGAACCGCCATCCTTTGCTATCGCTAATGCCATTAAGGCCTCTGACCGCATTCAACAGTTAAGTTAGCGGTCCCAGACTGCTAAGGTCAAGGTTCCATGCCGCCACCGCCGATAAGCTAGCAGTTTAGCAAAAGAATAAAATCAAACAAAGTGTCCTGCTCACACTGCTGCAAGCAGAGCCGCCAGCACGAGTGGGCGTGTCCTGGTGATGTGTCAGCAAAAACAGTTTGTCGCTGAATGACCCGATATCATGATGCTGTTTTGGCAAGCATGGTTCCTGAGATTCTGGCAAAGTGATAAGTTTTGATTGCATCCAGCATATTATGCGCCTATCGATCGTAACTCTATGTTGCTACAGTTAGTGTTATCTAAGAATGGGCATGCTATCAAGGCCAAGAAACACATTCTCACAGCACTGCATTCTACCCCTGGTATATGCAATGATACTGTGTATTGGGTAGATCAGATATATCAGTTGCTATCAGCAAGTTGGGGGCAGGTTTATCTCACCATTAATTAACTATTGTCATTGTGTGCGGCAGGTAGCAGACGTTGAGTGCATGGTTGTTGATTCTATGTTAATCTTGCGTTACTCACTTATGCTTCGTTTATGCTAGCCTACTTGTATGCAGAAACACAGACATGGGTATTATAAGGCTGTAGGCATAGTCTGTCTTTGTATCTTTCTGTGCAAAGAGATTGCTGTTATTGGCATGTTACATTTTTGTCAATTGCTTAAGTGTATTATGGAGTTATTCAAATTTGTTTGTGAAGCACTATGGATTATGACATCTGGCGGTCATATGCAAGTCAGAGATTTGTGCACTGTCGTTAGGGGGTTCATATTGCTCCGCATTTGATGATGAACCATGGGTCGGCTACTCACCAGATGAAGCTCCACTGCTAGGTGTTGAATACAGGTGGTATCCGCACTTTACTGACATGATGAGCGAACATCTTTACTTACAGTCAGATGTGTATATGCATGCTTTGGAGGGATGGTTGACGAGTCGCAAACAGGGATTATTGCACGACAAGCCTTACCATCATTGCTATTGTGTTTTATCAAAAGCTGATATATCTGATCTACCCAATACACAACAGTTATTCGTGAGTGGCACTCGAGGGAGGTGTGATGGTGGTGCTGTGGATTGAAGTGATAAAGGTGAAGGTTACTATCGTCCGCTGTTGCCCTTTGATGTTCCACTGCCTTTGCGCATTCGTCACGGTGCCAGTCATGGTGACATTTAGTGAATAAACATTAATGAGCATGACTAATGAGCATTAGATTGACGATCATTGGTTGTGAGTGGCCAGTTAGGAATCACATAAAGGTTCTTTCTTTTGGGTCTCGGAAATTATTACCAGTTACAGACGTTCACTTGCTAAGCCAGCTGCTAATGCTTATCGTTTCAGCAAGCCGCTAGCTTAATGGCTTAGCAGCTTAGTTAAACCACTAAGCCAGTTGTTAAGGCTTTCGCCAGTTGTTAAGGCCTTAGCAAACACTTCCAGGGACTACTGGGCCTAAGCTTATGGTCACTAACCAAACGACCAGTAGTCCGTGGAACCGTCAGTGACCATGTGGTTATATGCTGCATTCATCATTTGAACTGAGTCAACTCCAGCAGTGGCTGGGCCATGGCGACAGCACCAAATGAACGCTGTCGTTTCCTGTTATTATTAATACTATTACTATTAGCTGCAGTCCGGCCACAGGTTCTTAACACTTGTTTATCTGTATCAGGATCAGTTGATCACAAAGTATAGTGTTTTGACTGCATAAGGCTTACATAACGTTGTTCATCTCGAGCTTTTTGTAGTCAGGTTGATATTGTGAAAAACTTATTTGATAATGTCCTGTTGCTCACTGTCTGTTTTGGTCATATTTGTCAGAATTTGGGTTTTCATTATTGGTAATATTGAAATAATAGTGGATAATTAATTGATCATTTCAAGTTTTTTTCATCCTCTGGTGGTTACTTTAACAATCTCTGGAAAACTTTCAGTTGTGGATTTTCTCCTTTATTATATTTAGTCAGATGAGGGAATTGCACCTTACTTACGTCCATATATGGTTAAATGTTGATTCATGGTGTATAGGATGACATTGCTGTGCACGCTTGTGTCATTGTGTAATTTCTGTTGCATTACAGCAAATGAGTTTGGATGTGGACTTGTCATATCTTGTTGATAGGCTCATTGGTAAGCAGTTGTAAATCATGGGACCAGTGCAGTACATTTATATATTTGTTGTTGTGATAACTTAATGACCTGTCCATATGTTTGACATGTTGCTGATGTTAATGATGCTTTTATCATGTGAAACCTATTGTTGTTAATACATTCCTTGCAGATAAGTTAATTGTTAGAACTTGTGAAATTTCTGGCTAACAATTTCTGGTGGCCACAAACCTGAAAAACTTGGGATACTCAGGGAATCCTGGAAAACTAGAAAACTCGGAGAGTTACTAGGGAATTTTCTGCAACCTTAGGGAAAAATTGTAGCAAACAAAATAGTCTTACTGTGTTTGGTTTTTGGAATGCAAAAATGCTCTACAGTGCGTTTGCAGCCCTGGACCCAGCTGGTGGAGCTTTGGTGCTCCTCCAGATTACCATTATTACAATTCCTTTTTGTTGCAACAACCTATAGAAAAATAAGTTTATGGCTCAGTAATTTTTTTCTCTCACTTTGTGGCTACCCTGAACAACTTTGTAGAGGTTTGTATGACTAATTGACTTTAATCGTGAGGATGCTGTTGTTGGTGCTGTTTTTGTGATGCTATTAGTTAAAGACTTTGATGGCATTTCGATGAAATGTTGACTTATTATTTGCTACTGGTTAATGTTATATACTGATTAATTGACGCTGTCTTTCATCATTGGTTAGCTGATAGAAAAAGCACCTGACACATGAAAGGTAATGTTACAACAATTCTGTGAAAGTTGATTTTGTGTTCTGGTCGAACCTGGAATGTGACAAAGCTGAGTGAGGTGATTGATCAGAAGCCAAGCGTTGGGTTTGTTTCAGTACTGATCTTCAATACGCATATAATGGAGTTTTTATAATTTTAGATTAACCTCATTTTTGTATTTTTGTGTTTTGTGTTTCTGTAAAGGTTAAACTTTCTGTTTATTGTGAAGTTTAAACTTACCGTTCCATTATTGTGTTTGTGTGCATTCTGCCTGAAAAGGCCATCCCCGAAATGACCTATGCTGTGTCGAGT
>Ga0209671_1001606_pt1 | contig 19279 bp, 19 predicted proteins | sample WorMetHERISLAND2_2_FD_187401 | JGI IMG/M metagenome (GOLD analysis project Ga0209671, IMG submission 187401) | Marine gutless worms symbiont microbial communities from Max Planck institute for Marine Microbiology, Germany - Olavius geniculatus... | ecosystem: Host-associated > Annelida >...
TAGTTTCGAAAATCGCATATCACTTGGACTCGGCCCATCGGGACCATAATACACATCGGCCATAGGCGCGTGTGGCGTTGGCGACGGTGGCGCCTCTTGTGAATGATATAGACTTGCGCAGCCCGATATCGCGAAAAAAATCAAAAACCCCCTATTTTGGCATTCAAGGTCATCCGAGGTCATTGAATTCGGTGGCAATCGAGAGCCAGTATACGATTTCCTATTAGTGATTAATAGTAACCTAAGCCCTATCTCGCACCGTTACTGAGATACAGCGAATTTTTGGCCGAAAATCGCAAATTTTGACCACCCCCTCTCATTTAGGGCCCTCGTTCGGGGTGACCCCCTTCGAATTTATGGAAAAGCTTTACGGTTCCTGAAACTAGAGTCTTCCGGGCAGCCGACGGTGAAGATTTGGTGATCCTAGCTTGGACCGTTTTTGCCTGATCCACCCGTGTGACAGACAGACGGACGGACGGACAGAATTGCGATGGCTAAGACGCGCTGAAAGCAGAGCTGCTTTCGCGCGGAAAAAGTGTACACCTGATCCGTTGGCTCGATCGTTGACGTCGGCAAAGAGCGACATGTGAGCGGAAGGATGATACAGATTCTGTGTAATTAAACACACGACGGCAACAATTAAACACAAATGTAATTAAGCTGTGTAAGTTTTATTACAACTGCGCACTACCGCATGCGGATAAAAAGCTATTAACTTTATTCCTTACTGCCGTAGACAAAAAAAAATAACAATATTGATACCAGTCCAACAAAATATTGAATTTTTATAATCAAAATTTCAAGAAACATCTTTGGGGGGGAATAAACTTGACAACCGATTCGTGTGGTACATCAAGTTGTTCACGCGCATCAGATTTTTTTGTCAGCACACGGTATAATTTACCACCGATGCAATAACAGGGAAAATGACGAAAGATTTGGACAATGGTCTGACGTTTATAACAGCCAGTGTATACATGTATGCCTATAGGCCTATTAGACAAGAGCTTAGCAGAAGCGTGTGGTTCGATCTCAGTTCCTTATAAGTATAAAATGTGTAACGTGGTTACATATTTCATCTCATACCTGGGTTGCTATCAGACGAAACGGTTCTCTCCTTCTCGATACTCCTGCACAACGAGCAGTATCAGTTCTGTTAACGGTGAATAGCTATAGGCAATTAATGTACATGGAACATAATTTTGCTATGGGAGTCTAAATGTGTGTCGCCATCTTACGTCTGAGCGCCATGAGACAGATTTTCGAGCCCTTTTTATGAGCTCTGACAGGTCTGTTTTGTGCTGCGTGATAAATATCTGGAACAGTTTGCCCGTTAAGCGATGGCCTAGTCCTTTCTGTGCCGATCAGCCAGACCGGATTTTCTTGTTTGTTTTTTCAAAAGTTCAAACGTTCAATAAAAGTCACAATTCACAAATCTCTTTTCTCTGATGCAGCAATTCTTGCACCGTTTTGTGCTCAATGCTGTCTGCTATTATTTCGGCTTCTATTAGTGAGAGCAACTGAATGTAAGTTCAGTTTTTGCTATAAATGTTCCTGCCGCATTACTGGTTTATTGTATTGGGCTATGCATGTACATATTTTGACGAATTATATGACGATGAAGATGACAATGACGACAATGATGGTACCGTTTCTGTGCGAGCCGCGGCCTCTTGATCTATCATGACGCGTTCCGCTTCTCTTCGCTGAAACGCGCATCACAGACGAGACTTTGTTTTCAATCGTTTTATCATAAACAATCGATGCACGCTAAACCAACCGTAGTAAGTTGACGAGTTAAACAATAAGGTCGGCAGAAAGTAAAGACAGTACCCACTACATACAGTAGAAAGAAGTACCAACGAGTAAATAAAACGTGCATAGATTTATATCGATATATTGAAACGCTTACCTCGGTTTTGTTTGCCCGAAATTGCTTCATGCAGGTTTATGTAATCTGCCTCGGACGACTGCTGCAACAGCAAGCCCCAGAAAAACACGTATTGTCGGTTCACAAGCAGTATTAGGCCTACCATAAACTATAGCGCTATACTCCAGTGTTTTGTTAGGCCTGTATTTCATAAAAACAAAAGGCCGGTAGTTGATAAAAACTGCATCAAACAAAAATGGGCTTTATGCAGTTTTACTAGTACGAAAAGCATCATTGTGAAATACTGTGAAAGTTTTAGAACACTTATGCGAGATATAGGCCTACGTTATAGGGCGTTTACACGATCCAGCAAACGTCCAGCAAACTTCCAGCAGATGTATTCAAAATACACGTGCTAATGCTGGACGTTTGCTGGACGTCTGCTAGAAGTTTGCTAGACGTTTGCTGGATCGTGTAAACACCCCATTAGGCCTAGATCTTATGCGCGAATTAGCTCACGCAAATCTTTATTCTTCAAGATAAATCATCGAAAAAACATATTTTACACCAATACAGACATAACAGCCTAACGTTTTAATGCTGACATTGTAACGACATCATGACATTTCTAGATTTAAATTTTGTCACTGTGATTGTGTCATAGCAGCACTTACGTGAAACGTTTGATCGCAAGGAGCCTGCGTTACATCCCCATCACGTACTTGCTGTTGTTGCTGCTGCAGCTGTTCTTTAATAAAATTTACTTCTGCTGTCATCGTCTGCAGTTGTACGACCGTCGAATATTGGATTATAATCGGAGCAAAAATAACCGAGAGCCCGAACCCGACTGACACCAGCAATATGTTACAGCGACAGGACGTATCCATCTCCTTGACAGCCGTCATCATGATACGCAGCTAGTTCAAAAGCTGAAGCACCTGTGTAAAGGTCAATAACATAAGCACACGAAAACGGCGATTTGTTAACATGAACTTTTCGAAAACAGTACACGGCGTTTTTTACCGATTTCTCTACTGCCAGGAATTAGAGATGTGCGGATGCGGACGGGACGCGCGTCCGCAAGCACACAACAAACTGAGTAAAGTCGACATTTGGGCTACACACAAAAAATTTATTACTTCCCTGTGTCCTGCCCCTTGCCCCCTACGTTGCCCTCCCAGCTTCAGATTCCTAGCGTCGCCCATGTTAAAACGCTGTTTTCGTCGAATACAGAAGTAGGCCTAGCCTAGTTGTCGTGTAAAGTTGTGAAGCAACTGACAGAAACTATACAACGCCGTTGATGTGCTTTGTCCGTTTACTCACATCAATAGTAATGTTTCTGACAGTGCGGACGAGGACGACGGAGGGCCTAGTTTTGCTAACGCGAACATTAAATTCCATGACCCGCACATCTCTGGCAGGAATAGTCGAACGACGGAAAGAGAACAAGAGGCTAAGACCCACGCCATGCAGACAATCAGAAACTGTGATGATCGAACACAGTCACTAAAGTCGATCAGCTGAGTCCAGAACTAAATCGCTGTTTTGATCTACAAAATCTTGCACCCGTGGACCTCTATCCGCTCAACTACGTCGCCGACTTAGGCATACCTGGTCGCCGACTCTCCAGTCCACTAGCACCAACCGTCTAGCAGTGACCGATGACAGAAATTAGCCTACTCTAAATTACCTCAGTTATTATAAAGTATTTGTTGCTATACTGCCTGAGTATAGGCTTATAAATTCGGCACTAATTTTGCTCGTGAGCACACGAGCAAAGGAAAAAAAATAGCGTTAGTGCAATCTCCATGCACTGCGTTAATTTGGTAGTAATTGATAACAAACATCCGGCAAGTCTAACTGCAGTAAGCTGGCTTGTTATGACGGCTTGGCAGACATTAGTCATGAGCAAAATGCTTGATACTCAATGACCGCCGTTTTCGTATTTGCACCCGGTCGAAAGCATCATTATTTTGCCCAGCATTTCGTTGTCTAAACCAGCCTATACGTCGTAAAGCGTTTGTGCGCAATTTTCAATGCTACAGTTTCCGTCAGAGACTATACGAAATGTAAATAGCAAAATAACATCTACATGCCGTTATAATAATAACTTTTGCTTTTGGCTCTTTGGTTCTTTACACGCCGTTCGGGCATTTATTAACTAAACTGATAATAAATCGACTTCATAAGAAATGTTGTATTTGAATTCGGTGAAGCAACTTGAGTTGGTTTATAAATCGGCCAGTTCGCCATGATTTCGTTAGTAGCCCTAATTCATTCATTTTATTTTTACTGTATTATGGCTACCTGTCCATTTTCTTCTTTTTCGTCAGTTTTTGCACTTTGCTGCATACGAATGAACTGTCTAAGAACAAACACCAAAGTTATTTGGTAAAAGGCGACATCGCTCCTCACTTCTATTCGCTAGGTGGCAGCATATGATTTGCAATGTTTCGAAGTTCAACCCACAAAATCACCCAGGTACCCTCATTTAGCAGAATGTTGTCAATGGACCTCGCAAGTTTACTTGCCAAATGCAATCTAAATCCGTCGAATGCTTTAAGCAGGGTGTGCATATGTGACAAACAGATGACAGACTGCGGCTATGAAAAATGTGTAGCTATAGGTGAAATCACTCGATCGCTATTCTCTAGCGCTAAAGCGATTTCACCCGACAACAGCACTCGTAACCACTATACAAGGTTATCTGACTGTCATGTGACGATAATTACCAACTCGTCGTTTAATGACCAGACTAAGCCAAAATAGGTCATCTAACACAATTTCCTCGTTTATAACTGCAGCACGTGTATATTATCGCGTATATTCACAAACCAATATAAGCTATGGTACTTCAGTATTTTATGCTATAGCTTGTTGAAGTACATCATTTACAGCAAAAACGAACACAGATCAAATGTTAAAAATGCACTTTACTTTAAAACAAAAAAAATCACAACATTCAACGTGGTTTCGAAATGCAGCTAGTAATCACCTTGTATTCTCATTGCTTATGTACAATTTCCACACACACTGCAACCTTAACGGCACTAGTCTAAAAACCAGTACAATCAGCCAATAATGACACTCGAGTAAATATAATATTATGCTCTCACGAAATAATACACTGCAGTTGAAAAATACACCTAGAAAGATCAGGGCTTGAAGTGGAAAAAAATAAGTGCTGCTATGGTAGCTTTGCTTTCCTTCCATTCCTTTTCTCAAGCCAGCGCTATTTTGGCCACAGATCGATGCAAACATCAGCGACCAGTTGCCTGCAAATGCCTGCAAAGCATACCAGTTTTCCAGGCAGCCAAAAAAGTGCTGGTACGCCATACCAATCCATACTGTCCCACTTGGAGCCCTGCTCTGCATATAAAGCATCATATTCTAAAAAAGCTACTTCAATATTTGATACTATTGCTCGTTGAAGTATTACAGTTCTGCAAAGAAATACGACCTTCAAAAACAAGTCCACAGGCATGAGAGGCAAACGAGTCCGAGAAATTGCAAGAAATTGACCGACCAAACAAAAACCAAAACTATCAGCCAGCAGCTGCAGCAATAGCTTCTAACAACCCCGATAAATTAAAGAAAGTACAAAAAACAATATTAAAAAACACGAATACAAAACAGTCTGGGATTAATGAAAATGCAACAAGAAGCTCAGCAAATGCAGAAAATAACTTGTCTGCAATAATAGTAATATGCAACATATTTCATAGAAAAGTTAGTTCTTCACAGTTATTCTAGGTTGTTGATATCAATGTCAAAAGCACATGCACATAACTTCCTATTAGTGATTCACAGTAACTGCAACCTTATAAATTATAAGATATCATTTTGTAAATTTGGTGGCTGAAATGTAAATAACAAACTAAGTGAAAAAAAGATATACAAAATAACTCACCTCTCAGAAAAACAGATTTCTGGGCAATCAAAATATTTCAACATCATCCTGCTAAATTGAGTTTGTCATACAGTACCAGTACAAAAAAACAGACAGATGGACTTGTGCTAATTTTTGACTGCACTATAGCATAGCGCACAAGGGTGCTGATGTGCAGTAAAAATCTAAAACGGGTTACAGCAAAAACTGCAGAAATGAAAAATGAGGGAGCAGATGCACAAACAAAAAATACACGTACTCACGTATAACATTTTCCATTCTCGCAGCATCAGTGTTCAGAAAGACTAATACATGTTAGTATCAGTTCACACGTTCAAACAAGGTAAAAGGGTCATCAAATAAATAAGTTACAAAATGGTATCATTCTACATTAATTTTCAAACAATCAGAGATATACGATTTGCAGAACAATTTATTCACATTTCCTGCAAAACACTGTACCGGTATTTCAAATTATTCATGACACGGAAATTAATATAACCCCACTTGTTGTGTAACTTATTAATAATATGACCATTGTGGAAATCAGCATAGATCAGCAGATGACAATGCATAGAGATCAGCGGATGTGGCTGGAGATAGAAGGGTCGAACTAATCATCAGAATGGCTGATATGTTGCCGGGTATTTCACAAGCAGCCAGTTCTGCAGATACTGCTGACAGTGCGTCCAGCCGAGCAACTCACAACACTGCAACAGCACGCAGATAGATATACGATGTATAGCCATACTCATGGTTTTCCATGGAATTTTTATTCCAAACTGCACAGGACAGTTTGACAAATTTCCATGGCTCACCTCGGCAAATTTTGCTAATTACGCGGCATCATATTTATGAAGCAAATAGAGGACTTATTGAATTATTCAATGTATGAAAATTTCCACGACTCTGCATATCAAATGTTCAATAATCGTTGATTAGATTAAACCTCATCAGTGGTGGGAATATTTTTTTTGCGTCGCAGTAGCGTTTTCCCGATTGCTAAAGCAGTCAGTCCAATGAAAAAAAAGTAAAAGTTTTTCACAAAGCTTCATAAAAATGGATTTAAAGTGGAAAATAAAATTAATCATTAACCAATACTGAATTCTGCAAAATTCAGCTAAGGTGTTAAAATTCTGGGGAAATAGGCAAATTCCGCTGTTCAGCTGGATATTTCGCAGAATGTGGAAAAATGTGGTATCTAGCGATACTGTTCTATAATTACCACAAAACATTCACACTACTGCTAACAATGTTATTTTAAAACAAAAAAAAATATTACAGTACATCAGTAAAATGTTTAATGATGCAGCTACAGTTCCAACAAAAATTCTTATAGATGATGCACTCACACAGCTAGGAAAATTTAAAAATCCATGGACACCAAAATTAACATATACATTTTATCCATTTTTCTAAAATTGCATAATCTTCTGATAATTTTGACGGTAATATCAGCGCCCAGCATTTTCTCAATATGGAGAAAATTACATTTAAAGTCGACAATTTACAGACATGATCTAAAAAACGCGATGCCATATTGGCTAGGCTGCACAACCGGTGACGTCATCAGCGCAGCCTATCAACATCATGAATAATTACTGACCTAGCCTTATGTAATGACGACGCTGGCTGGGCCATTAATATTCATGACGTTTATGGGCTAGACTGATGACGTCACTGATTGTGTAAGTGTCTTGATTTTTTTGGCACAACGTAACGTAAAGCCATATTTTCATCACAATCAGGCATTAATTTTGTATATTTATAAAGCTTAAATCAACATATTATATAAGCAAGGCAAAATGTCTAATTAAAAGCTACATAAATTGCACAAGTGAGTTTGACCATGGCCACAAACCTTTAACAGACTGCTCAGAGAAAATACACCAAACTAAAACAAAGCTAGAAAAAATCAAAGTTCCAATGACCAATGATTGTAATTAAAAAAGATAAAAAGTATCAATCGTAAACAAGAAATTTGAGCTAATGCTCACAAGATGCGCGAAAGCCTATAGCAGTTCCTGTTCACAAATTCAAACTGTCAGTCTATCTCCAGCCATTTCGACGTGACTTTTACGGGGGTACCGCTCTTTGATGCCCTCATGCGCAGGTTTCCTTGAACCTAGAAAATCGACACATGGACCGTCGAAATCTACGTTCAGTGCTGAAAATTTCATATGCAGCTTGTCCATGTCTATCTCAATTGGTTTCGGCACAATTCGCTCTTGAAATGTGCCTCGCAGCCCGAAATCGCCAAAAAATCCATAAAAACCCTTATTTTAACGTTCAAGGTCATCCAAGGTCATTGAATTTGGTGACAATCAAAAGCCAGTGTACGACTTCCTATTAGTGATTAATAGTAACCTAGGCCCTATCTCGCACTGTTATTGAGATGCAGCAACTTACTGGCTAAAAATCACAAATTTTGCCCACCCCCTCTCATTTAGCACCCTCACCCTCGAACCTATGGAAAAGGTTTATGATTCCTGAAACTAGAGTCTTCCAGGCAGCTGACGGTGAAAATTTGGTGATGCTACCTTGACTGATCCACCCGTGTGACAGACAGACGGACGAACAGAATTGCGATGGCTGAGACGCGCTGAAAGCAGTAGCTGCTTTCGCGCGGAAAAAAGAGTATTGTGAAAAATGCCGTAGTAATCAATATTATAGAATAAAGTGATGAACGGAGGCAATAGCTAATAAACTAACCTCAACCATTCGACCATCAAGGTCTTTGGTAGGCTTTTCCTCAGTTTGTTTCATCATAATCTTGAGCGCACGGCCATAATGCTGCCGGATCAAAGCATGCCGTAGTGTCAGCATGTACACCTACAGCAATGCAAAATCGACTAATATGCACTAACTCTAGAAACGTACGCCTATCATATAGATACAAACAAAACATATGATAGAAACCAGGAAAACAGTAATTGTAACTGTCACCCAAACTGGCGTGACTGAGCGTTCCAGTGCACACAGACAGATAAACACACACCTGAAGAAAACACTGGGTGAGATCAAGTTTCGCTAAAACTTTTGTCCAAGACCAAAGTCTTAGACCAAAGTTTGGAAACTCCTTGCCAAGTACAGCATGTCAGACTTCAGTCTCAGACAGTCTTAGTGAAACTTGACTTAACTCAGTATCTCCGCCATTCGTGTTGTTCACTTGGCAGAAATAAAGATGAAATAAAACGAGCACAATTTCTGAGATGACAAAATCCATTAAAAGCCAACGTAATTACTAGCAGACCAACTTGACTAACGACTACGTGAGGTTCCTCTTTAGACTAGTACGTTACATGCTGCTATATCATGATATATTATACCAGACTTATTCCTCTTCAGAGCATGATCAAACTTCAACATACTGAAGACTTCTGACTAACAACTCACTATATTTCATTGTATTTGATCTCTTTTAATCATCCACCCATTACTGTACTCCGCATTCTGACACAGTGCGGTACTAGATCAAGACTGTATCAAATCAGTGTCTGATACCTTAGCATCGGAAGCGTCGACAAACTTCTGTACTTCGTTGAAAGTGGTGTCGAGATCGGCCGGTGTGATGAAGTCTGGTGCAGCAGCTGTGGTTGAGGTAGGAGATGAACTGGTCGGGGAATTCTCAGTCGCTGTGCTCATAGCTATCAGCTTGCCCTGTTGAATCAAATAGTCACCTTGAGCGCAGCCGAGCCGCACGTAGGCATCCACCAGTGACGTCCGCATCTTTTCCATCTGACTATCATCCACAGTCAACAGATACATTCCACCTGGTGGGACAGAAAAATCATTGTATTATACTTCTAAAGAAGTATTTTTGGAGCACACATCCTCCCAGTAGAAGTACTTCACAATATTCATTGGTCAATGCTCTAAGGATTAATGGCAGCAGCTCTTTACGACCTAAAAGTCTGCCGGGGAAGCACATCGAGCCCACGTTCTGACCTCAGTGCTGGAAAGTTGTTCGAAACCTTCCGCCCTGCAAGTAAAGCAGGTAAAGTTACCCCTGAAGTGTTTTTGCCATTTTCTCAGCAATCACTTGAAATTATGAAATAAAATTTTGCAGGTTTATCATCATATAACACTAACACTGACAATACTGGTAACTACGACAAAGTTACTGAATTTGTCTGTACCATATGGTCATTTCTCATGCTTACAAAATGTTTCCAGAATAAAAAAAGCACCATACATTTCTGCTGCAAAAACATTGCCATTTGAACAACATGATGAACATTTGCCAATAACGCCAATCACTGTGTATATATATAAGTGCCCACTGCCAGCTTTCACCCAATCACTACAGATGCCCAGATCTTTTTGAAACAGTGAAGTAAACAGCAGCTAATAAATTACGTCCAGGCAGTTAGTTTAAAAAAAAACTGTTTATACATAAAAAACAAAAACTTTGCCAATAATTGGCTAACAGGACTTGACTACGTTTTAAAAGAGTAACATATTAGCATATTACTGAGTTGAGCCATTATCATGTTAATAGCAAAGTTAAGTGGTGAGACAGAAACAGGTAAATAGAAATGCAGCACTGACACTTTGATAGCAGGAGCGCCTTGCCGCAAGTCAGTCTTGAGTCCAAAGTACGACAGCAGAGCATCAGTGTCGACATTCTCAATAACACACTTGGCAGCTGCTACTAACTCCGGCAGCTTCGACATACGATCCTGCATGTACAATACATGCACTCATCTTAGTGTCAAGCAACATAAACGTATAATCCTCCCCAAACCACAAAGGCCCACATAGCAGCACTAATCTCCATTTCCTTAGCCTTCAGCCAGACACCAGATTATACTGTGAGACCATGGATATTGGGCTATTGCATCATATGGTAGTTACACCCACAATGTACCCACAGAGGGATGGCCAGGTTGAGTTGACCTGGGCGGCTTATTCTTGATAATGAGCTTACCAAAGATAACAACCTGGCCTATACGAGGCCTGCTGTTATTGGAGATCAACATTATGTATGCCATGAAAACAATCTTCAGTCCTTCCTGCACAAAGAACATTTAATAACAGGCACTGTAACCTTTTCTGAATCCAGTGAATGTAGCCGGGCAACGTGAAGTGGTAGAAAATCAGTTTGTTCCTTCATCATTTCTTCATACAGACGTAGGCTGCTACTTGCTTCCAATCTAACCAGCCGCATAAACAAATGAGCTAATTTTATTGTAAGCATGCAAAAACATACAAAGCGGAACACGAAAAGTGCAATGCAGATCCTCATTTGAATGACGATTCGAAAAATGATTAACAGCACTCACTGCAGAGAATAATGGTTATTTTGGATACTTTTTTGACTAGTTGTATAACTATACTGTCAACACGTTACATTAGACTTCAGACGGTATGTTTGACTGCCACATCAGTATATATCTCAGAACAGTCACCCATCCCAGTACTAACCCAACTTGACATAGAGTAACTTTGTTGATACAACTGAAGATGTTAGCACTAAGCTAAGCCATCACCAATGGTTAAAGTATGAAGAAACGCAAGGCTGAACGCAGTTCCCCACATCCAGTTTTTAGTCCAAAGCGTTCCCCCCACCTTAAATTCCCAAAAGATGCAGCAAGGGGCCAAAAACCACCAATGGGAGCCCAAAACGAAACTAACGTTCCCCCACCTCTGTATTTATACTTTAACGACTGGCCATCAGGGTTGTTAATATCGCAGTATTAATATCTCTACCGATACTATCGGGGATACTTTTGGAGTATTGGCATGACTATTGCCAATACTTTTCGTCCGTGGTATCAAAATGGGTATCGGCGATACGTTTTCAGCTATTTTTGGCAATATTCGATACCAATACTTTTGTCAGCAAGCAGCGCCGCTGCGGCTGCTGCACAATGACGCCCGAGGCACAACATCGCAGGTGTCTGCCCGCACGCACGCAGTTAGACCTCGGTGCACCGTGCAGGAAGACGTAGGCCCTAAACTACATGCGACAGACACACGTGCTGGGGTCCATCTGCTGCACGGATGGAAGAACAGGTGTCAAGACTCTCACAATAGACTCAGAAACGTTTGCTCTGAAACCCGACCACGAGCTACATACAGTCCAGCTGGCACTCCACGCTCTTGCTCTGTGGGTGATAGCCCACCCCCTCCTCACGCAACGTAATTACTGCCGTCAACTGTCGACCGTGACTCACTGACGAGCACTAGAAGCTGTTTATTGCATCCTATTCAAACTGTTCAATTCTCTAAGGCAAGAAATATAATTCTCGAGATTGAGATTTTTCTCGAGTATTGATTTTCATGAGTCTTGTTAATATCTGTATTTAATTCCATGGCGACAACTAGATTTACAAAATCACTGCATCAGCAAGCGACTGAACATAACATTACCCGAGGTGGATTCATGAATTTTATTAAGAGGTGGGCGAATGCAAGCCTACAGCGGGGGTCTGGCAGTGGAGCCCCCCAGCTCCAGTGGGGTCCTGGGGCAGAGCGTCTGGTCAGAAAGAGTTTTCAGCTTTTTGTCGCCTGATAAACAAAGGGCAGCCGTCAGTTGTATGGCTGTTACTGCCTATGAGTAGCATTTCTTATTTGGACAACAACTCAACTTAGTTTTACAGCAAGCGTGGCGAGCGAAAAAAATTAGACCACTTTGCTGTCTTTGTTCTACAGTGTTCCACACAGGGGGGCCTTAATAAATTTTGTTAACTTGAGGTGGAAAATATGCGGCATGCAAAATCTTGACGCACTGTTGAAGTCGACTACAACACCAACAAAGAAAAAAAGTGCAGGCAGCTGGGCCCTCTCTTAAATGCACATGTGATTGCTGAATGAGTAAAAAAAAGTACTGCCTGTAAAAGTATTGGTATTGTCAATACTTTTCTGCAACAGTGTTGGTATTGGTATTGGCAATAGTTTTTGGCCAAAGTATGGTATTGCCAATACTTTTCACAAGTACTGTTAACAACCCTGCTGGCCATCACTATATGTGCCTAGGCTAACAATTATCTATAAATTAAAAACACAAAAGTAGGTAAAAACAGACTTTCCGATCCAGGAGATCTTAAGATCTCTGACAGCCTCCTCAAATTCCACGTCCTTGGTCTTCTCAACCTTGGCACCACCGGCTTCGCTGCTGCTACTGCTGCTGTTACCATTGGATTTTGCCTTCTTCACCAAATCACCCAAGAAATACTTGAACACATACTGCTCCTGCACAGGGAAAGATGACAATAGTTCAATAAAACATATTTCGGCAAAATAAAAAAAAACAAAAACGGCAATACAATTTATTTGTTTAATATTAAAATTGCATGCAAAGCACTCAATGAAAAACCCACATTTGTTGACAAAAATATAACAAACAATACTAATATAATAAGAAAGGTAAGTGCAAGATACGCCACAATGCATGTAAAATCAATCAATATATAAGAACACAATCGCTCTGAAGACGCCAGAAAGCAGGAAGTCATATAAAGTTAACATCAAAAACTTTGTAAATACGCAACAACAAAAAAAATAACGAAAAGCTCATACATTGGTTGCTTTCTTGCCAAGCTCATCACGGGCAAACGTAACTGAGCCTTGGAGATAATGTCCTGCAGCAACTCCCTTTGGCAATCTACGCCACAGAACAGCAGATAATTACATTACTGAATTTATATTCTTGTTTACCCAGCCTACAGCTTTTGGTGACACAAAAAAAATCATCAAACACAATCATTGTCACTTGTATCGAACAAATAAACTCTAATAAACAAGGCTCACAACAGAATTTAATAAATCTTTTTAGTCTGAAGTAGATTACCCCTTCACTGAGAGATGAAAAACTTAGTTGACCTTAGCGTTGTTGGTTATATGCCAAGACAGTTTATATGTCAAATGTTTAACGTCAATTTATATAGCGCATTCTCTCAAAAAAACCTCTAACATGCTATATCTGCAAGCACAGACAGTCATCCATCTTGGTAATAACCATTTGATAGTGACCGAACCAGGAGTCAAACCAACAACCTTTTGATTTCAAGTCCAGCATCGAAACCACAAAGACTAATATTAAACTGTTACATACTTGTCATCCGGCAGTGCAGTCATGTAGATGGGAACAGTGGCGCCCTTTGCCAGACTCACAAGAGCAAACTTCTTGCCAGCACTGAGTGCCGCCTGGTGACTGCCGTAGACATCAAGTGTCAGAGCGGTGGCCAGCTTGTGTTGTATCAGCAGCGACACATCTTTAAGTCGCTCGAGTTGCTCACGCTTCTCATGTCGAACCTGAACCCGTACTGTGTAGTCGCCCTTCTCCAGTTTCACTGAGTACTGCGTATACAGCACAGACAACGTAAAAGGTCGTCCAGAAAAAAAACGATACAAAAATTGTGACATCACAATTTTGCAACCGTACGTCACAGAGTTGTGCAGTTTTCAGCAAAATGTTCTGAAAGAAATTGCTCACACAACAAAGTCCAGTGTCTGAACAGGGCATTAAATATTCTTTGTTTTGTAGCTGGCAAGTAAGCTTTTCGATAACATTCATTCTAGACCGACCTGTGCATTTAACTGGCAACAAACATGGAAACTGGAGGAATGTGGTTGCAGATCTTATATGTGTATTAAGTACATTATTTTGTAACTATCTCACGAAAAAAATTGCACCATACTTTCTAAACAGCCAAGAAAGTGCCAGTAAGCCATATGGGCCCATGCTGTCCCACTTCCAGTACTATTTCATACAAGAAAGATGGATATCGAGTAATACAAAGTTTTTTTATATGTCACGATGTCATGACATGATTAGACTTTTTTACAAGCCACATGTAACCCAACCAAAAGTGCAAAAGCAATAAAAGTTGAGTAAAAGCACAGCAAATAATAACAACAACAAGAATGATAAACCGACCTGATGTGTGTACGCATCGCCAGAGATAATGAGCTGTTTGTTGCAGTCATACAACATCCACAGCTGAGACTCAAAGGTGCTCTCATACAGCAGAGAACTGAACAAACTGAAGTCAGGGACGACCTCGCCGGCTTTGGCCTTCGTGAAGTTGTACGTCAACTCCAACGCACTTATCTGTCGGTTGTCCGGCAGCATGTCTCGACTGCTAGACAGAACGCGGATCTTTGACTCAGCCGGCCTACGACAGCAGTGACGGCAGGATGGCTTAGTAGTAATGAGCTGACCAATCAAATAATCAATCAATTCAGCAGACAGACCAATCAGACCAATCAACAGTAAATCGAGTAAACAAGCAGCCAATCAAGAAAACAATCAATCAATCCATTGAATAAATCAATAAATAAACCAATAAATAAATAAAACAATCAATCATTCAAGCAATTTGCACTATCCCACAACAGGCAACACTCTGTACTTTGAGATAAGTGTCTTATGATGCTACACACCCTTTAACCCCTTTCGAACAAAACTATAAAGTCTATAAACGTATCATGATGGAGAAAGACAGCAAGATAAATAAATAAATACATTAATAAACAAATCAAGCAATCAATCAACCAATCAACCAGTCAGTGAAATCAAATGAATGAAATCAAACCAAAACACATTTATATGGCACCACATATTGCCAAAAGTTAGAGATGTGGTTAGTAATCAGTTGTGTAACCGTCCACAACAAGTATACTACCTAGCTACGTAACCAGCCACCAAGCTAAACTCAGCCTGGCCATCCCTCAGTGGATAGATGCAAGGGGTATCAGCAAAAGCTGTAGGTTAAACAGGCTCATCGTGCAGTAATCTCAAAGCGTAAACTGGTGTTTTGCTGTTAGCTAAAGCCACTGCCTCCAGATGAATCACTTTCTTACACATGGTCAGTCTAACATCTGTGCAAGCTTTCGTGCTAAGCTGTGGTGCAAATGATTTACACTACACACAATTCGATGAGTGTAATCTGCAGTACATTACAGAAGCAAAGATAAATGATCATATCTAACAATGCTAACAGGATTACTTAAAGGCACATAAAAGGTGTTGTTCTCTTTCAAATTACAGCTCAGTGATAACACAGAAGTACCGTAAGGGTTGAATGTGGAAACGAAGTGAAACTGCTGGCATCAATTCTTCATGTTTCAACGTCGATCGAACATAAACATGACCGATGCATTCGCTGGCATGCTGCACACAGACATGCACAGCTGTGTTTTACATGTGATAAATACAGCAGTGACAGCCCAACTACATATAAATGTACAAAACATCAGTTTATACACTTGTTAACAGCGACATGCAATGACTGACACATCAAAAACAGCAAAAATCATTAAAAGGTGATATCACTCACCATCACATCATCTAACTGTCAATGTGCAGTTGACAACCCCAATTAGTATACCTGGATGGGTCACTGCAGATGAACGGTCTCGGTATATAACCAACCACCTAGGTAACTCAGCCTTCCATCCTACCAGTGTAGGTAAAAGCCTGCCTCCTCGCTGCGGTTAAGGTGTGGCACGTTCACCTGAGTTGGGTGGCAGCTAAGACTGCAAGATCTAATGTTGCCAAATCCATAGCTCCAGAGATGAGGTTGCTCAAAAAAAACCTATGACTCATACATGAAAAAACAATCTGATCCAGACATAGTTAAGAAACACTGCTTGTTAATAATGTGCTACATGCTGGCACTACAAACTTATAAAACTAAGAAATTTAGAAATAGCAAGGCAAACATGCATACCATAGAAACGACACGAGACATGGGAAGAAGGCCATGGAAGGTAATAGTGCAGTCTAGAGTTGCTTCACTTGCATTCGACCACCACTTCGACAATGACAGTTCTAATGTAAGGCCACCCTGGTTGAACAACACACGTATACAGCCAGACAGTCTATAATGGTAAAAAAGGTAAACCTATCCCATACTCAATACGAGTGTAGGGGCCGAAGCTGATTCCAGTCTCTGGGCAGTCAGCCCGCAGGTGACATAGTCCTAAATGCGGTGAAGGTGGTAGACTGCCATTACTTTCCACCAAGCCCATGGTAACCTTCCCAGCCAGACAGCATCACCGCCATTTGACCAGTACCAAATTATACTGTTTGTTGACAGAGGCACATGTGTGTGAACAACTTGCCCAGAGTCTATCAAAGTTAAATATTATTACAGAATGTGCATTACAGAATGGGCTGGAAGTTAGCAATCAGAAGCATAACTGTGTACTAACACTTATTACTGCTGCCTTTGGTAAGATGAAGTCGATTTATATATGCATTAAGCTGTGCTTTGAACACCAGCATGTGAAGTAAATATATACAAAACAGATGGCTATAACAGATTTTAAAACATGTAGTAAGGTGTTTTGGGTTCAAGTATTCAAACATGCCCATATGTATGATATTTTTTTCTGAAATGCTAAAGCAATTTTGTCCTCACACAATTCCTGATTAATCCACGTGTGACTGGAAACAAAACCGTAAAAGCTATCCAAAAAAATCTTGTCAAACTACACTGTGAGGCATAAAAACACACCCAAATTTTTTTTACCATAACTTGAATAAGGGTTATCCAATTTTAATAATTTTTGGTACACATATTCAAGACATAACTGGCCATCAAATGGCCGTTCAGTTTCCCACCTCACCCATCATCTGCTTCTGCACTACCCAGGAAAAAACAGAACAGACAAAATATGCATTAAAATCAACAAAAAACTTTATAAAATTTAATCTTTCCAGATATGTGGCCACCAACAGCCAATCAATTATAGTCTTTGACTGTTGTGCAGCAGCACATTTATTGAATAGGTCTAACATTCGGGAATATTCATTCGGGAATACTGATGAAGTCAAGAAGCAACTGGTGAAGTCTGGACTGGTCTGAAGCAGAACGTTATCGATGCTGCTATCAACGAATGGAGAAAGTGTCTCCAAGCCGAGCCCAAGTTTATGGACGAACATTTCAAACATTTTTGTAGACAGTCAAAAAATGGACAATTAGATAAACTATCAGCTAAAACGATAAAAGTATGGACTAAATGTGTGTTTTGTGTGTTGTTTGGATTAAGCAATAATACCACTGTGGTTAAAAATGCAATATTTTGTTCGTTTTTTCCCCAGGTAGTGCAGTAACAGACAATGGGTGAGGTGGGAAACTAAACAGTCATTTGATGAGAGTTGTATCAAAAATATTCGTACCGTAACTTATTAATATTGGATCACTTTTCTTGAAGTTATGATGAAAAAATTTTTTGGTGTGTTTTTTTGCCTCACAGTGTATATTCAGGTAGTGGTGGGATCTAGTGGTTAACATGCTGTGTCTGACCAACACAGTTTCCAAACATAAAACCCTGTTCCTAACTCGATGACTGACTTTCGACCATCTCCTAACCACATATCTCAACTCAGGCTTCCATCCTTGCAGGGTAGGTAAATCGAGCACCAGCCTGCATGGCTGAGGTTAATGTCACCTATGTCAAATGGCAGGTAACATTGTGTGATCCCATACTGCAGAAGGCTCTGTAGCTATGAAATGTGTCAGATGTGCGGCTCCTGGAATTTTGGGTCTGCATCCACAAGGTAGCATCTGCATCCGCATCCGCAAAACTAAGCCATCATGCATCCGCATCCACGATGCCAGCAACAGTAATAATGTTTAAAGTATACTGGAACCCAGGGACAGCCTTTAACAAAGTAGCATGCACAAAAAACTGAAATGCAACTGGAATTTTGGAGTATTATTCTTACTAGAAAGTAAGAACGCTGTGGTAAAAGAAGTTGTTTTTCTCAAGAAGCATCCACATTCACAGACATCAAAAATTGTGTCCGCGACCGTGTCCGCAAATGAGTCCGCAAAAAAGCTTGCGAAGTCGCATCCCGTCTGCGGACGCATCCACATCCGCAAATCTCTGAAATGTGTTTCCTGTGAAGAGCTATAAACATCCTCTAACCCCTTTAAAAATAAAACTAATAAGAACTTACAATGACGAAGAAAGACAGCAAGGTAGACCCATGCTCCGGTAGAGTGATGTATTTGTCAAACTGAGTTGACTTGAACGATTGCTCAGGTAACACTTGGACACAGTGGACTACGTATCGAGGACCATGCTCTGGATTTGACGATTCCAGATTCAACACTAACACATCATTTATATGACTCAGTTCAGCATCACCATCACTATGTAGTAAACAACACAGTATTACAAGAACAAGACAAGTCGTTGAACCGAGACGATGGGTCTACCAACTTCCTCACATCTCTGATTACTTACTGTGTTTACTGTATGCTGCAGTGAAGTCTGCTTCGTTGGTGTCAAATATTTGAAGTTTCACAGTTGCAGCCACAAAAACGTGCAAAGCGATCGAATTTACATGTCTGTGGGAATAGTTGATCTTTCACATGTTGAGTTTTTGGATCACAAGATGCCCGATTTCATGTTTCCATGATGCTCAGTGCTGACACAATAAGCATTTTTCATTAGCGAACCAGATTAAGTTCACCATCGAAGCAGGGTAGCAACTGACAGCACCAGTTGAGACTAGCAAGTTTGTACCTGTGACACATTATGACGTCAGCGTTACATTA
>Ga0209671_1001607_pt1 | contig 19276 bp, 20 predicted proteins | sample WorMetHERISLAND2_2_FD_187401 | JGI IMG/M metagenome (GOLD analysis project Ga0209671, IMG submission 187401) | Marine gutless worms symbiont microbial communities from Max Planck institute for Marine Microbiology, Germany - Olavius geniculatus... | ecosystem: Host-associated > Annelida >...
CTTTTTTGCCACGGACACGCCGGGCGCCAAAGTAGGATTCATCCACCTCAACCTCACCCGATAAGGGCGAGGAGGCGTCACGAATTCGAGCGATTCGGGTCCGTAGTTCGAACAACAACTGATTGATTGTCGGGCGGCTGACATCACTCAGCTCGGCGATTTTCGAGGCCGGTAAATCGTGCGCAAAAGAGCGGATAATCACGCTGAATTTCGCTTCCGAAAGGTGTGAACGCCTGAAATACCTATTTTTCCCTTGCATAACATAACCTTAGCATGCTCTCGCAGTGGCTAAAGTTATCTAGACCCAAACAAATTAAAGGACACCCATCTTGTTTTTCATCCATGATTCGCAGTTCCGGGGACAGTTTACTTAATTCCGTAAGAGGCTGTCTAAAAACCCGAGCACCTCCCAACCGCTTGAACCTAAGACCCCTCCTCCGTCGGGACAAGGATTTCTCGCTGCGCTCGAAATGACAAGGACGCCGGTTGTGTCATCCCGAAGCGCAGCGAGGGATCTTTATGACTCTTTCTTAACATTTAAAATCAATGGGTTAGTTTTTAGACAGCCTCTAAGCGTAAGAGGGCGGGTCAAGTAGAATGAGACAGAGTGGATTCCATAGGTGAGGGATTGACTAAGACATGGCAAGACTCCCAAGAGTTGTTGCGCCAGGATTGCCCCATCATGTGACACAGAGAGGTAATCGACGTCAGCAGATTTTTTTCGACGATGGCGACTACGTCGAGTATTGCCGGTTGCTGTCGCACTTTTGCCGCAGTTGTGGTACTGAGGTTTTGGCTTATTGTCTGATGCCGAATCATGTGCACCTGATCCTGGTTCCGGCCGACGAGTTCGGGCTGCGCGACGCCCTGGCGGAAGCACACCGCCGGTATACTCGGTTTATCAACTTCAGAGCGGGTTGGCGAGGGCACCTGTGGCAGGAGCGCTTTCACTCGTTTGTTCATCTGGCTCCCACGCTCCAGCGTGGGAGCAAGTCTTGACGTTCCAGCGTCATCAAACCTGGCCGCTGGAGCGGCCAAGGCAACGTTCCCACGCTGGAGCGTGGGAACGAGAAAACGGGTAAGCGAGCGCTTACTGTACCTGTCGAGGTAACCGCGCAGACGCCTTTTCAGGCAACGTCAAATAACGCAGGATTGCGCTTATGCCACAACGCCTGTTTGTGGGTTATCTTTTCGTACACCCTCTAAGATTTAGCCACTACTAAGGTCCCTATTCATAGTGCGCCCAAAGCCGAAGCACTTTCACAATGTGCTCCTCTTCAAGCACCTGATAGACGAGACGGTGCTGCATATTGATTCTTCGGGAATAGACTCCGGTAAGATCACCCACTAACTTTGGGACCTATATACATAGTTAGCCAAAACAGCACGCAATCGTCAGTCCCCCACTGTTTTCGCCATCCCTGGCAACTGGATTCCGGCGTCCCAACCGGAATGACGGGGTGGGGGCTGAACGGTTACAACAGCGCGGCCAGCTATGTATATAGGTCCCGAATTTTGGTAGTGCGTCAGTTTGAACAATTACACCTTCTGGCGACGGCGAGCCACAGCCCGCCGCCGTTTTGTCCATCGCTTAGCCCAACATCCGCAGGGCGTCAGCGAACCGGCAAAACCTAACCATGCGTATGCACATGCGCCCAAACTGACGCACTACCCGAATTTTTCGTGCTGGCAAGGCGCGGCGAGGAAGAATAGCAGGCCCTATTTTGACGAGCCGCAACGCAACCAGCGCGGAGAAGGGCCGCAATCGGACCGTGAACGATGAATGTCAACAGCCCCTAACTCCCGCTGTTCGCTTTTTCCCACGTCTTCGATCTCCTCGGCCACATGTTCTCGATCCAGCTGATCGAACCGTCCCTCACGCAACAGACTCGCCTGCTCCGCGGCCCAAGCGATCACGTCGTCTTCATAGCGTATGGTGCTTGGCATATCAGAAAAAATTCGGAAAAGCGCTTTATCTTAAGATTTAAGCACGACCGGAATACGGCTATCGAACTCGTCTTCAAATAACAACCCTATTTCTTTTGTGATCCCCTCTCCCTAGCCCTCTCCCGGCGGGAGGGTGTCGCAAAAGGCACCGATCTTCGCCCTTTGACCCCCTCTCCCTTTACCCCGCCTATCGCCGGTAGCTCCGGCAGTTTCTCTACTGGCTCCCCCCCAGCGAAAGGTGCGGGGCAAGCCCCTCTCCCAGCGAGGGAGTCGCAAAAGGGACACGGCACGCCGTGTCCCGATGAACCCGTTTCATCTGATTATGCTGGTAAGGCCCCATCTCCTACGCCCAACCAGCCGTTGCAGAGACTGGGTCGCTCGAAATCGGGATCGGGATCGCAATCGGAATTTCGATTGCGATCCCGATTTGGGCTTTTACGACACCCTCCCGGCGGGAGAGGGGCTTTTGCGACACCTTCAGCGGGGGAGGGGAGCCAGACAGATTGTAGGCGCTACTTGGCCGCCAACTCGTCGAGCTTCTTGGCCGGGATGATCTGCCCATCCAGTGCCGCATCCTTGGCATTGCGGCCATAGGCCCTGATTGTCGATAGGATCGCGCTGTCTGCGCGAGGCGCAACTGTGGATGTTCCACTCCGTTTAGCTTGCAGCTTCACCAGCGCAGGTACCTCGGCCACGCGCATCGCGTCGGTGAAATCCATATCGACGTACTGTTCATAGAGAGGATCGGAATTGTTGCTCATGTAATCTTCAACGGCGTTTCCACTTCTCACCCATCAGCAGGGCGACAAGAAAGACGCGGGCAACTTCATGGGCACGGATTTTTTCCCAGTCGACCTCGGATTCGGCGCGGAACTGCACGTAGGGCCAGTGCTCGATCTCTGTCTGTGAAAGCGCGGTCGAGATCCAGCTTCTTGTGGCTTTCAAGTGCTCCGGAAAGTCCGCGGATTCGGCTTCACCGTCCCCGACGATGGCCCAGACGGATACTGCCGGATCGCCATCTAGGTCTTCATCGAACTCGAAGTGGAAATTCTTGACGAACTCGGGTTGGTCCTTACGCAGCTGGGATTCGAGTCGTTCTTTCTCTGCTCGCTCTCTTCTCTCTTTCATGGCGGAAAATGCACGTTTTAATCAGGAAAGTAATAGACTTGTACCAGTTGACGTTGCATCAGATTTGTAATTCAATTCAGACTTTATAATTCCTATGGTATTTGTGCGATGATCTATGAAAATTTCAAAACCCTCACGACTGATCGAACGATAAGGGCTGTCATCGGCATGAATCGAGAGACCTTCGATTTGCTCGTGCCGCATTTTTCTGCTGCCTATCAGAAGATTCAGCAAGAAAGCTGTAAAAACAAAGAGATAAAACGTCTTCCTACGGGAGGACAGCAGCGCATTTTTTCGAGGCCCGAAGAACAACTATTCTTCGTTCCTTCGATGTACTCGGGTTTCATTTCGGTTTGAGCGCCGGGCATGCACACGATTATTTGGAACGCGCACTCACCACCCTGAATCAGTTGCCTAAAACAGCCCTGGAAACTCCCAAAGAACTTGCTCAACGTGTTGATAACTATAGCGATATTATAATTGATGGAGTCGAAACACCTTGCGTTAGGCCACACCAGGAAGAACGCCGGAAAGACCGCTACAGTGGAAAAAAAAGGGACCTATATACATAGCTAGCCGCGCTGTTGTAACCGTTCAGCCCCCACCCCGTCATTCCGGCTGGGACGCCGGAATCCAGTTGCCAGGGATGGCGAAAACAGTGGGGGACTGACGATTGCGTGCTGTTTTGGCTAACTATGTATATAGGTCCCAAAAAAACGCCATTCAGAACTCACTCAATTTCATTAATGAACCAGTTTTTCGCACTCTCAGCTGGTCTCTGGAACTTAAAAATATACTGAAATCAAAGGGTTATCAACAGGAACAACTCTATTTATTGCGGCTAACTTTTCCGTAAAGATCCTGTTTGTGCTCGATGTTATCGGTAACTGAGAACCTCTGTACTAGGGGGCCGAACCGAATGACCGGAGGAAAGCCGACGCATGATCACCCAGCAGCGCTTTACCATCGCCACCCGGGGGCGAGGTACCTATGACATTACCGGAGATGTGGAAAAAACCGTGCGCGAAAGTGGCCTTGCGACAGGCATCTGCCATGTCTTCGTGCACCACACCAGCGCATCCCTGATCCTGTGCGAGAACGCCGATTCCACGGTCCGGGGTGACCTGGAGGCCTTCATGACCCGCCTGGTCCCGGACGGAGATCCATTATTCGACCACACCCAGGAAGGACCGGACGATATGCCGGCCCATGTCCGCGCTATCCTTACCAAGATGGATCTCACCTTGCCGGTAAGCCAGGGGCGCTGTGCACTCGGGACCTGGCAGGGCATCTATCTCTACGAGCACCGCACTCATGCCCAGCACCGCCGGGTAACGGTAACCGTCAGCGGGGAGTAATTCGCAGCGGGTTCTTTATGGATTCTCCGAACGCTTTACCTGGTAAAGCAGTACCGACTTTGCGTGACTCCATGGCCGAAATCGATTTCAAGGTGGTCATCCCGGCCCGTTACGGCTCCCGCCGTCTTCCCGGCAAGCCGCTGCTCGAGCTCGCCGGGGCACCCCTGATTCGACACGTCTACGAACGGGCCCGGGAATGCGCCGCCAACGCGATTGTGATCGCCACGGACGATGTGCGCATCGCCGAGGTCTGTACCGCATTCGGTGCCGATGTGGCCCTGACCGGGACCGATCACCACAGCGGCACGGACCGCATCGCCGAGGTCGCTACGACCCGTGGTTGGCCGCGGGACAGCATCTTGGTCAACCTCCAGGGCGACGAGCCCTGCATGCCGCCGGCCCTCATCGACCAGGTGGCGCGCGATCTGGCGGGCCACGGCTCGGCCGGCATGGCAACCCTTGCTTACCCGATCCGTGATGCGCGGACTCTCTTCGATCCGCACATGGTCAAGGTGGTCACGGATGCGGACGGTTACGCGCTCTACTTCTCGCGCGCCCCGATCCCCTGGCATCGGGACGAGTCCCTCGGGGCACACGAACCTCTACCCCAGGGCGTTCGATTCCTGCGCCATATCGGTCTGTATGCCTACCGACTCGCCTTTCTCACGCGCTTCGTCAACTGGCGGCCCGCTCCCTTGGAGCTGGCGGAATCCCTGGAACAGCTGCGGGTACTCTGGCACGGCGAGGCGATCCACGTAACCCAGGCCCTGGAGGAGACGGGCCCGGGCGTCGATACCCAGGAGGACGTGGAGCGGGTGATCCGATTTTTAAAGCGATCCTGAATGATTCGGCGTTGCCGGAAGGCCATGAATTAGACAGGATTTACAGGATTCGTCAGGATTAACAGGATTTTTTTATTCGATGTAAGCATCGGTAGTGCTTAACAGGTAGTGATCGAGATGAGAAGATCCGCACAGCGAACGCTATGTTAACTCACTGCAAGTGATTGAGATCACGTGTAAAACTGTTCAAATCACCCTCTCCCCAACCCCTCTCCCTCCAGGAGGGTGTAGCAAAAGGGGCACGGCATGCCGTGTCCCGATGCTCCCGTTTCATCTGATTTTGCTGGTATGGCCCCATCTCCTAGGCCCAACCAGCTGTTGCAGAGTCTGGGTCGCTCGAAATCGGGATCGGGATCGCAATCGGAATTTCGATCCCGATCCCGATCCCGATCCCGATCCCGATCCCGATCCCGATCCCGATCCCGATCCCGATCCCGATCCCGATCCCGATTTGGGCTTTTACGACACCCTCTCCAGGGAGAGGGGCTTTGAGCACAAGGTTCTCAGCGGGGGGTATCTCTACCTGTTAAGCACCACCACATCCTGAATGATTGGTGCGGGTTAAGAGACCGGACCTGTTGCGTTTCGACGCCCAACGGCTCGTTGATCGACGGCTAGGCTAGTACCCCATTTCGCCTTATTTTGCATTCTCAGAGCCCTCCCAAACGCGCCAAGGCAAGGCACGGCGCGCCGGGAATAGCCACTCTCTTGCCAAGCGCCGTAACGCCGCCTTGGCGCGTTTGGGGGGCTCCCTTCGGGCGAGACGGGAAGCGGCCACCTGCATTGTTGCGCGAGCTTGAAAGAGGGGTTGCTATTCCTGCGCTCGCGCGCCTCGCATCTGGCCGCTTCTCGCCTCGCTGAGAACGTAAAATAAGGTGAAATGGGGTACTAGTGCCGGCGTCTCAACGCAACCTACACCAATTTCTTGTGCGCACCGTCGCACTTGGGTTTGTCTCCGCTACGCTTGCAGCCGCACAACCATATTTTCTGCGCCTCAGTGAGCGCCAACTCCATGGGCTGGATGCCGGTTCCCTGGTGTGAGCCGTCGCAGAACGGCTGGTTCGCGGAGCGACCGCAGGCGCACCACCAATAGGTGCCACTATCCAGCTCCAGAGTATAGGGACCCTTTTTGGGGCATGCGGGTTCTTGCATTGTTTTTCTCCGTTTTTTAGTCACAACGCCGGGTTTTCTTGTTCAAGCGGCGCTGCTCAACCTGGACAAGAGCTCATCAAGAGCATTATCGGTATTAAGGGCTTGTCCTCTGGCCAACTCATAAAGCTCCTCGAGGACTTCTGCGATATTTTCCGCCTCAGGTCCCCCCTCATCTTTCATTTCATCGCTGTCGGCAGACTCGATTACTCGACCTTTGTTGTTGTAAATCTCCACTTCATAAGAATCATTAATCGTTTCGCCTGTTTGTTCTGCCGGGTCATGCTGAAAGGTGGGGGGAAGCAGACGGACATACCGGTGAGCAATCCGAATGGAATAGTCGGGAAAATTGGTTTCAAAAACGTCGAGTTTTTCCGTCGGCGTCCAAGTCAAGCGGCCTTGTTTGGTTTGGGTCAGCAGGGCATTGGAAAGTTTAATGAGCTTGGTCATGCTACGGTGGGTCATGGGGTCACCTTTATCGATTCGCCTTGATCTTTACAAGCATCTCTTGTAGATCGTCTATATGCTCTGAAACCGTTGCGTTCCAGCCAGCCACTATGCCGGATTCTGGCTTTAAGCCGCCGATGTATGGTTCGAGGTCTCGCTCCATTTTGAATGACAAGTTTTTCGTTTTCTGGAGACACGTTTTCTGATCTTCAGTGAGTGTCGTCTCATTTGCGCTATGCACGGTGATGAGAGCCTTTCTCAGCGCAGCGTAGCGGTCGGGGAGAATCTCCCAGGCCGCTCTTCGCTGCAGTGCCTTGATTTCGTTCATGGCCGAGATCGTGGCGGATAGCTCCGCGACCGTGTCGATTCTTCGGATGTCCTGCTGAACCTCGATGACTGCCTGTTGCGCCTTTTCGGCCGCGGATCTGGAACGCCACACGCCGATCAGCGTAAAACCAAAGCCGATCAGGGTCACGATCAACCCGATCGCGCTCGCCCAATCTCCCCATCCCGACTTCAGAGCCGAATCGAGTTTTGACCAGAGATCCAATGGTGCTGTTTCCTGTGGTGAGATTCATCCGGTTCCGCAGTGGCTAAAGCTTCCACCACATTTGCCGTTTGCTATCAGAAATCCCTCTTGGCGTGTCAGCGGTTACAGGCGTCCCCCCAGCTCAACGCGGGTAATGGTCGTCCAGGTTTGCCGGACACAGGACCTCCCGCATGATCCCGATCAGGTCCAACAGCTGGGGGTTGCGGATGCGGTAGTAGATCCGGTTCGCTTCCTTGCGCGCGGCTACGATGTTTTTGTTACGCAGCTGCTCGAGGTGTTGGGAGATATTGCTCTGGGAGGTCCCGGTACGCTCCACGATTTCCCCTACCGAGAGCTCCGAATTTCCGAGTGAGCACAAAATTTTCCAACGCAGGGGATGGGCCATTGCCTTGAGGGCGTTGGCGGTCAGTGCGGTATCTTCATTTGTCGGCCCTTTGGTCTCGATGAAATCAGTCATCGGTTGCTCCTGTACTTAAGCGATCTTCTTCCGCTTCGATACGCACATAGCCTGTCATGTCCTTGGCGATGCAGATGATGTCGGTAATCCGCCCGTCGGGATCTTTCACGGCAGTCCGGGAAAAGAGAATCGGTACCCGACGTCCATCCTTGGCGATAAAACGCGCCTCGATTTTACTCAAGGCGCCGGTGCGGATCAGTGCCTCGAGCCAAATCCCCATAAAAGCACCGGCCTGTTCGTCGCCTTCTTCCTCGAACACATCGCCGATGGACATGCCGAGGAGATCCTGCTCACTGTAGTCGAGCATCCGGCAAGCGGTCGGATTGACCAGCTTGATCTCACCCCGGGCGGTGAGCACCAGCAGGGCCTCGCCCATGTAGGTGATGATATTCTCGAGATACTGATTGGCCTGCGCAAGCTCCGCGGTACGCTCGGCGACCTTCTGCTCCAGCACCCGGTTGAGGCCGCGTTCTTTCTCGATCAGCCGGAAGTAGGTGCTGATCTTGTTGATGAGTTGGTTATCCTCGATCGGCTTGAGCAGGTAGTCCACCGCACCCACGGCGTAGCCCCGTTGCTGGAATTCCTCGGATTTGAAGGCGGCTGTGAGAAAGATGATGGGGATGTCTCGGGTACGCTTGCGCAGCTTGAGCAGGGAAGCGGTACGGAAGCCGTCCAGCTCCGGCATCTGTACGTCGAGGATGATCAGGTCGATGTCCGGCTGTTGGAGCGTGACATCGATGGCCTGGCGGCCGGAGGTGGCCTCCAGGATCGTCACTTCCATGTGCTGCTCGATCAGCGTCCGCAGGGTAAACAGGTTGTGGGCGTGATCGTCGACAATCAGGAGCTTGAACCCGGAATAACGATTCATGATAGAGCCAGGCCCCTTATTTTCTGCAATTTCCTTGACCTTTTAACTCCGAGAGATAGGGAGTCGTAATGAGAGATTCTTCTGCGTCCGGATCGTAAATGATTAACGTAGAGTATGAATGATAGCTACCTTGTTTTGCTTCATCCAACACCCAAGTAATCCAATCAGGAATTTTGTTGTCATTTAACGGTATGATAGCAACTACTTTCAAGCGAAATATCCAATCCTCAGTTTCAAGTAACGTAGCAGTATCATCAGACACAAGGTTATTCTTGGGATATAGTGCTAACAAGGTATGCTTTTCTTCGTCGCTAATCCTGAACAGCGAAGACGGGAAAGATCGCAAATCCAATTTCGAAGATAACTTCTCACCCATACCACGACCAGTGGCGCTTCCTTCATACACAACAGTAGCTTCAGCAAGTACTTTCAGGGCATCACATGCCAGATACTCACTCTTCACCAGTTGGTTATGAATTGACTCATCAATCTCTTGTTCTGACGATAACCTATAATACTCTAAACAATTTTCCGCCGACCTTCCATTGGCGAACTGAAGTTCCGAACGTGGAAGATCTAACGATTCACCATAGTTTCTTTGCATGTGCAGCAGATCCTGATTGAAAACATAACCAATCTTGTATGGTTGTGCATTGGCACTCAGATCAATCATCCATAAAAATAGAAAGAAGGCCGCATAAGTCGCTTTTTTTGTTCCATTCTGTAAGTAGCTTTTCGTAGCTTGTCGCTGTGTGATATGAATTTGCACAATGAATCCCCTAAGGAAACGCTGATTAATTCATATGCCCCAATCTGCACGCTGAGAAATCAATAAGTTACAAGTTGTGTCGGCACCGAAATTCGATTTAATCAGCGTTTCCCTAAATAGGGTTTAAGCTTGGTAAGAAGGCTGCCCGAGATACCCAGCTTTTTTAAGTCCGCTTCGTTACGAGCACCAAGATCAAAACCTGTCGCAACTGTTACTCCGCTCTTGCTTACTCCCGCAGCCGGGACGTAGCCTTTAATCTTCTGTCCACCTTCACGATCACTTATAAATTTGTAGTCAATTCCTGCTATGTTGTACCCACTTACTCTGGATGGTAGTGATAATTTTATAAGTGGTTAGCGTAGAAGGGTTCATTTCTGATCCCCTCTCCCCAGCCCTCTCCCGGAGGGAGAGGGGGGTGAACGTGTGGGGTGCCCAACACACTGCTAGTGGCAATGTTTCCATTCAGATTTTAACCACTACCCTCTGGGTTATCGGTCGTTGAGAGCGGCTGAACCAGGCCCGCACTCAGGTGTGCCGCGAGCGCGTCCCGGCTCACCGGCTTGGTGATGAAGCCGTCGGCGCCGGCGGCACGGAAAAGCGCTTGCTCCGACGCCTCCGCCGGGGCTCCCATGACCAGGATCCGGAGCCGTCGGTCGTGCCCGTTCCCGCGAATAGCCCTGATCGTATCACAGGTATTCTCCGCGGACATCATGACAGCGAGCAGTACCAGGGCACATTCGCGCTCCTCCTGCAGGGTTTCCAATGCCTCGTCCACATCGGCCGCCGTCTGCACCCGCAGCCCCAGGGATTCGAGCAGGGCCGTCTCGGCTACTAGGCTATGCACCTCCCGTTCCACCACCAGGGCCCAGTGGTCGGCGAAGGACCAGTCGCCGGACGGCTCAGTCGGGGGTAATTCCCGCGTAGTGGCCTCCGACGCCGGGAGCGGCGACTCGACCGCGTGGATGACCGATTCGGAGTCCGAACGGTCGGGGTCGAACTCCGCCGGCAGCGCCAGGTCGAAGCACGCACCTTGTCCCTCCTCACTCCGGACGCTGATCTTGCCCCCCAGGAGTCCGGCCAGCTCCCGGCTGATGGACAGCCCCAGACCGGTCCCGCCGTAGCGGCGGCGGGTGGAGCCGTCGGCCTGTTGAAAGGCCTCGAAGATGACCCGCTGCTTGTCCGCCGGGATCCCGATGCCGGTGTCGGAGACACCCAACACGAGCGGACAGGTCTCGCTTGCAACCCAATTCGCTCGGAGGGTGACGCCGCCCTGGTCGGTAAACTTGGCGGCGTTGGAGAGGAAGTTTTTCAGGATCTGGCGTAGCTTGTCCCGATCGCTGTAGATGTGATCCGGGGCCCGTTCGTCGAGTTCGAGCGCCAGGGTAAGTCCCTTGTCTTTGAACTGGGGCAAGACAAGCTGGATCAGCTCCCGGAGCAGGAGGTGTAGCTCGATCCACTCCAGGTTTACCGCGACCTGTCCGGCATCGATGCGGGAGATATCCAGGATGTTGTCGATCATGGTCCGCAGGTCACGACCGGCTACATGGATGACCTCCGCCTGGTGCCGTTGATCCGAGGTCAGGCCGGCATTCCGATCCGCGAGCATCTTGGACAACAAGAGGATCGAATTCAGGGGCGTGCGCAGCTCGTGGCTGATATTGGTGAGAAACTCGGACTTGTAGCGGTTGGATTGCTCCAATTCCCGCGTATGCTCCTGCGCCGCCTGCAGATGCTTCTCATGGGTCTCGGCCAGGGCGGTGAGCTGCTCACCCAGCGCTTTTACTTCCTGGGGACCCTTCCAGTCGAAGCGGGTGAGTTCGCCGTCGCGCAAGACCCCACTGAGCCCCTCGGCCAGTGTTTGGCCGAACCGCTCCGCCTTGGACGCGATCCAGCGGGCCATCAGCATGACCAGGAGGGTCATCGGCAGGACCACGGTGAGCACGCGCCCGATCAGGGCATTGCGGAAGCTCTTGATGGGAGATGAGTCGACCGAACGGCCGACCCACAGGGGGAGCGCATCCTCGGTGAGAAACATGGGGACCCAGATCAGCTGTCGGCCCTGGTTTCCCTCCCACAGCGCCAGCTTTCCGGCCGCGAAGATCTCGGCCAGGCCGGGAAAATCGGCAAAGGCCTCCGGCTCATCGCTGATGGGCTGCCCGGGGCGTAAATAGCTGCCGTTGTTGTTGACCCAGAGCGTGTCACGGTAGAACTGGGCCAGGCCGCCGACGTCGATGCTCATCACGACCAGCCCCATGGCCGCCCCCTCCGCTTCTCCACCGATGGCGCTGACCAGGGACAGGGTCATGAGCTGGCGGGGATCCTGGGCCCCGGCGTGCGGGTCGATACGGATGCGGCTGATCATCACGCTGCCCGGCTGCATCCGCAGACCCGCCTCGAGCAGCTGCGCGTTCGGCCGCTCCGGGAGCTGCGGGGTCGGATGCCAGGCCAGCGTCCTCGGGTCCCGCTCCAGCCAGAACCGCTCCTGCCTGTCCGCGCCGAGAAACAGGATCCGGATGATGTCCTGTTGGTCACCGAGGATCTGATTTACCCAGCCCGTATAGCGGGCGCGGGCAAGATCGATCTGATCGTCGTCGCCCTGATCGCCGAGGATCAAGCCCGGCTCCGGGAGCTTCGCCAGAAACCGGATCATCTCGTGGCGGCTCGCCAGGTGCTGATCGAGATCGCGGAAATCCGCGCGCAGGTTCTGCAGGTGGGCCTTTTGGTAAATGAGCGCGGTGCGGTCCAGCACCAGCGGTAGATTGAGGGAGACCGAGATCAGCAAGGGCCCCAGGCCGAATACCAGGAGCAGGACGAGTATTTGAGTGCGAAGTTTCACGCCGGCCGCGCCCGTGCCCATAACCTTCGCACCAGCTCCAGAATCCGGGCGGCATGCCCCTTGGGCTTGATGTCGTAGAGCGCATGGCGAATCCTGCCGTCCTTGTCCACGACGAAGGTGGAACGAACGATGCCCATGCGTTTCCCACCCCGGGCATCCTTTTCCCTCCAGACCCCGTAGGCGTCGCAGACCTCCCCCTCGGTATCCGCGAGTAGGCGCACGTCGATGCCGTATTTGTCCCGGAAGGCGCCGTGACTACCGCAGCTGTCTTTGCTGATGCCGAGGACCTGGGTATCCAGCGCCGCGAACTCGGGTTGCAGATCCGTGAACTCGATGGCCTCAAGCGTGCACCCCGGTGTATCGTCTTTGGGATAGAAGTAAAGCACCAGGTGGCTGTTGCCTCTGAACTGTCCCAGATTGACGCGCTCCAGATCGGCGTCCGGGAGCGAGAACTCGGGGGCTTGATCTCCGGGCTGCAGCATGTGAGGTTGCTCCGGTGATGGTCGTCGTCACCGCTGAAATTTAGGATCGACCCGGCGATACGTCAACCACATTCGTTTTACCGGGACCGCGCCCTATGCCCCCTCCCCCCAAATCCCCTGGGAGCGTCGGCATCTTGCCGGCATCCGTGGGTACCGACCGGCGGGAGGGCAAGGCGGTATTCCCGGATCGGTGCCTCAGCGACGCCTGCCGCCTGGAAGGCGGCGCTCCCGGCCAGGGGCTGTTACGACTCCCTCTTGGGGCGGGGAGGAATCCATTAAAAAATCCTGTTAATCCTGGAAATCCTGTTAATCCTGTCCTATTGGCAGATTGCAGTGAATCACATGAAGGCACGGATCGGGCTGACCAACGGACGGGTAACACAGGTCCACTTCGGTAGGTGCAGCCAAAGATGTCGTTCGCAGTCGGGGTTGGTGCAGTCCTGCCACGGCATACCGCGCTCACCACATCCTACGCCCTACGTGGTTGAGAGGTCGGAGTTGTTTGGGGGGCTTGCCGCCAGGGCCTCGTCCAGGAGTGCAAGGGTCGCTTCCAGACCCTGACGCACCTCTGCCAGGGTTTGCGCCAGGACGGGATCGGCCTCCGCCAGTCGGTCGAAGGGCCGTGCGTTCTCGTCATCCGCGGCCTCACCCAACCGGTCGCTCGGCACACCGATCGCGTGCAGATCAGCGGATTTGAGCTGTTTGAGATGGATTCCGCGGGTCATGGCGCTACGAATGGGTCCGCAAGTCGTCGCGATACCCGATGCTTGGGGGACCGACGGGCAGAGGTTGCCCGTCGGTAAAGCTTACAAACTATGTTGGTACAAATGCCCTCAATAACCGAACAACATCGAGCTGGCAGGATCCCCATAGATAATTTAGCCGCAAATAAACGCAAATGGCCGCAAATCTAGGTAGTGCGTCAGTTTGAACAATTACACCTTCTGGCGACGGCGAGCCACAGCCCGCCGCCGTTTTTGTCCATCGCTTAGCCCAACATCCGCAGGGCATCAGCGAACCGGCAAAACCTAACCATGCGTATGCACATGCGCCCAAACTGACGCACTACCTAGCATCGGAATCCGAGAAGTCAATCTTTTGTGTGCGCAAGGATCAGGAACTGTTGACATTTAACAAGGAGTAAATCCTGACCTCCGGGCTTGTCTCCTAATGGTACAGGATTTCCAGGATTAACAGGATATTATAATTGATTATTCAGAATAATAATCCTGTCAATCCTGGAAATCCTGTTAATCCTGTCCTATTAGCGGTTGGCACGACGATATGTCAACAGCCCCTAGAGGGCCGCTTCGAGGGCAGCGAGGAAGGTATAGTTCTCCTCGGGGCGTCCCACCGTCACCCGTAGGCAGTCCGCGAGCAGTGGTTGGGTACCATCCAGGTTCTTGACCAGCACACCGCTACGCTTGAGAGACTCGAAGAGCTCACCGGCCCGACCCGCGGGCACTCTTAGCAGAATAAAGTTGGTCTCGCTGGGATACGGACGGACCCCATCCGGACCGGACAGTCCGGCGAACAAACGGGAACGTTCCGCGCGGATTTGCCGGGTCTGCTCGTCGAGGACCTCCCGATGGCGCAGGGCGAAGGCAGCGCTCGCCTGGGTCAGGCGTTTACTCGATGTTTCCTGGTGGGCACAGCCCACCATACGCCACACTTTGAAGCTGTCCTCGGCGACCGAATCTTCTGTGTTTGCTACCCCTACACCCCATGCCTTTCCCGATTCCGGTCTTCCTGCGCCCGGTATTGCTGGAATCTGGGAATGAACTTGTCCCAGTCGATGCTGTGGGCGTCGATCTCCGGGCCGTCGATGCAGGCGTGTTTGCGCACCAGCTTACCGTCGCTGGTCACCGGGACCATACAGGCGCCGCACATGCCGGTGGCGTCGACCATGATGGAGTTGAGGCTGGCGATGGTACGCACGCCGTAGGGCTTAGTAAGATCGCTGACGGCGCGCATCATGAGCGGCGGACCAATGGTAACGACTTCGCCGATGGTGCGGCCGGTCCCCGCTTTGGCCTTCTCTAGCATTTCTTCCAAGGGTCCGGTGACAAAACCCTCGGCGCCGAAGCTGCCGTCGTTGGTGGCGTAGATGACCTCCAGCGTGTCCGGGAACTCGGCCTGGAGCTGGCCGATGCGTTCCTCCGGCTCGGCCCAGAACATGAGCTCCCGGGTGCGGAAGCCGGCGATCAGGGTGACCTGATTACCCATCCGCAGGTGCTCGCGCATGATGGGGTACACGGGCGGTAGCCCAACGCCGCCGGCGGTGAAGACGACGGTCTCGCCCTGCTCGTAGCGGTGGAGCCGGCTCGGTAGTCCGAGAGGTCCGGCGATGCCGGTAAAGGCGTCGCCGACCTGCAGCTTGTTCATGAGGATGGTGCTGCTGCCCAGCCCCTGGATAACCAGGTCGATGGTGCCGGCCGCGGTGTCCCAGTCCGCCAGGGTCAGGGGGATCAGCTCGCCCTGCTCCCAGGCCAGGACGCGCACGAACTGACCGGCCTTGGCGGCCTTGGCGACCAGGGGTGAGTGCACGACGAGCTCGACGATGCCCGCGGCCAGGTCGAGCTTGTCCAGGATCCTGGGTGGGGCCTGGCCGGTCTCGGTATAGCGTTCCGCGTGCTCGACCAGGGATTTGAGCTCACTCGGGCTGAAGGGGTTTTCGTCCATGATCTCGCGGGCGGCCTCCTGACCGTCGCCGGCGGCCTTGATGGCGGTGGAGCCACCCCGGGCCGCGTCGCCGCCGGTATAGACGTCATCCACCGAGGTCTCCTGGGTCCCGGACCGGATCTCAATGGTGCCCCATTTGCTGGTCTTGAGCCCCGGCTCGGCGTCCTTGACGATGGGGTTGGAGGCGTTGCCGAGGGCCATGATAACCAGGTCCACGGGCATTTCTTCGGTGTTACCGGTAGCCACGGGACGCCGCCGCCCGGAGGCGTCGGGCTCCCCCAGCTCCATGACATCAAGCAGGGCGCGGGTGACGAACTGGGTCTTGTGGTCGCCGACGAACTCCTGGGGCGCCCGCAACACCTTGAGCCGGATGCCCTCTTCCAGGGCGTGGTGCAGCTCCTCGACGCGCACCGGCATCTCGGCCTGGGTGCGGCGGTAGACGATGGTGACTTCTCCCCCCAGGCGGCGGGCGGTGCGGGCGGCGTCCATGGCGGTATTGCCGCCGCCGATGACCATCACCTGCTTGCCCACGGTGGCGGGCAGGGGCGTCTCGTACTCTTCCTTGTGGGCCTGCATCAGATTGACCCGGGTGAGGAACTCGTTCGCCGACAGGATGCCGAGCAGGTGCTCGCCGGGCACGTTCATGAAGCGAGGCAGGCCGGCGCCGGTGCCGATGAAGATTTTCCAGAAACCGGCGCGCTTCAGGGCCTCTAAAGTCGCGGTCTTGCCGACGATGAAGTTGCGCACGAATTTGCCGCCCAGCTGCTCGACCTTCCTGACCACATCGTCGATCAGCGCGTTGGGCAGGCGGAATTCCGGGATCCCGTAGCGCAATACCCCTCCCAACTCGTGGAAGGCTTCAAAAACCGTGACCGGATAGCCCTCCTTGGAGAGCAGATAGGCGTTGATCAGCCCGGCGGGGCCGGAGCCGACCACCGCGATGGGCGGGCGCTCGGCCTTGGCCCAGGGGCTGACGGCCGGGGTCAGCTGCAAGTACTTGTCCGGATCCAGGAGCTTCTGGCTCTGGGGCAGATACCACTCCAGCTGGCCGATCTCAATGGGGCGCTGGTTGTGGGTGCAGACCCCCTGGCACTGGATCTCCTGCGGGCATACCCGACCGGTGACGTTGGGCAGGGGGTTGGACTTTTTGATCAGCTCCAGGGCCTGGCGAAATTTTCCCTCTCCCATCAGATGCAGCAGCTCCGGGATGTGGATCTTGACCGGACAGCCGCCCTTGTTCTCACCGCCGTCCATGACCGGCAGACCGATCTCGCAGGGACGGTCGTCGCACTGCTTGTCCCGCAGCACCTCCAGCCACACGAAAAGCTCCACCTCGCGGAAGCTGTAGCCGAGACCCATGTAGCCGAGGTAGCCCTGGTTGACCAGATCGAAATCCTTGGCCCGCTCTTCAGGCGGACGGATATAGGGCGGGATGTTGTTCTCTCCCGGCCAACCGACCGACAGCCCTTTGAACATGGGGTAACGGTCGGAGAGGTACGCGTCGATGGCACGGATGAACTTGCGCTTGGATTTTAAGGGGATGTTCCACAGAAAACGCATCAGGAGGGTGCTCATGTCATCCCCCCGCAGCAGCAGATCCCAGAGCTTGTGGGTAAAGTCCGGGTCCAGCTCATCCTTCCGAAACTCCCAGGCGACGGCGTCGATGCCTTCGGAAATGAACAGCTGGTTGAAGTACTGAGGATCGGTGACCAGACGCTTCCGCAACAGGTCGATCTGTTTCTGAAAGACCTCGACCGCCTCGCTGTGCTCCAAGGCCTGGATCTCGTCCTGGGCGTCCTGGATCCGGTCGCGATTGGAGGCGACCGCCTGGTTGGCCCGGTAATAACGCTCCAGATCTTCGTGCTGGTAGGGGCCGGGGGGTTGTGGCCGCGGGTCGGCACCCGGGGTCGGCGCTTGGTCGACGAATTGGTGGGACATGGGTTTACCTTTGCGAATTGACATACGCCACGAGCACCGCATCCATGCGTGTTTGCCAGCCCTTGCCGGTAGATTTGAAATACTCCACCACCTCCGGTGACAGTCGAATGGACACCGGCTGCTTGGTTACGGCCGCCTTCGGTCGTCCGACGGGCCGGAGTGCCTCGAGCATCTCGTCCGACAACTCGCGGGTGGCCGGATCAGCGGCGATCCCGGCACGAATCTCGGCCTCCTCTTGGGCGGGCGGCAGATCGAAGACCCGCCCCTGCTTAGAGTCGACTTGCATAGGCCTTCACCTCTCTCGGCAATGCCTTGCGCAGGCTGATGATACGGTACAGGCTATCGTTTTCGGTGAAGACCACGCAATAGACCCTTCTGCCGCTGGGAGCAAAGCCAACCAGCCGGACTTCTCCCCGGACTTCTCCATAGTCCTCGCGGGTGTCTTCCGTCGCCAGAAAAAGATCCCATTCCAGCGATTCGGCAAGCGCCAAGGAGACGCCATGTTTGGCAATACTCTTGGCGTCCTTGTCGGTATCGAATTCAATCTTCACAAGGGTTATTGTATATACGATATTCTGCGTGGCCAAGAGGCTGTCTAAAAACCTGAGAACCTGCCAACCGCTTGAACCCTACGTAAGATCCCTCCTACGTCGGAACACCTCCGTCGGGACAGGGATTTCTCGCTACGCTCGAAATGACAAGGACACCAGTAGTGTCATCCCGAAGCGTAGCGAGGGATCGTTATGATTCTTTCTTAGCATTTAAAATCAATGGGTTAGTTTTTAGACAGACTCCAAGGCTTTTTGTGAATACGTCGCCAAATCCAAAGCGGCGGCGGGCTTTGTGCCACTTGGCCAGGCGCTTTGGTTACATCAGACATCATGGATTCCGGTAGGTGCCGGGGTAAGATCGCCGCCGCACTCCAAAACTCCCGGTAGACTGCCCCGGTCTGGAAGGTGGGCACCGGCGGGTCGGGTGCGGGCCACATATACCGCACCAAACGACTCATGTGTCAGGGGTATATGGACCGTGGGAAATCGGGGCCAAGTCGTCCATCAGCTCCGCAAGCGATGCCGGTAAGCAGGGGGATACTGACAGAAAGTTACTGTGCTGGACTGTGCGGTACGAATGCAATAATGTCTGTGTGCAATCCAACACAATTGAACAGAAAACCTTTGCGCCTTTACGATCCTGAAATCATCCGGGTCAGGCAGGTCGGATAACCAATGGAAAGCAGCAGTATCGAGCTCCCCGGATCCGAGATCGATGCCATCGGTTACCAGGACGAATGCCTGTGCATCCGCTTCTCCCGTGCCTACATCGTCAAAACCATGACCGGCTCCCATGAGCGTACCCGGTGGTGGCAGCGTGGTGACCTGATCATGGAGGGCGCCAAGCTCGAATCCGGGCTGCCGGAGGGACGATTGATCTGCGACGGCGGCGACATCGACGATAATATCTTTACCTATCGAGATATGATCCCACTCCCGCTCGATACCCGCGGCCATACGCGATGTGATCTGGGTTTCCGCGGTACGGAGAGGCGCCTGATTGCCGACCGTGAAACGCTGAGGCTGGAGATGACGGAGGTTCCGAAGTACATCGAACATATACGGCCCGAAGGTTAAGAGGGAGAACGAAAAGAAAACCCACAACCAAAGCCAAGAGGCGGTAGTGCGTCAGTTTGGGCGCATGTTCATACGCATGGTTAGGTTTTGCCGGTTCGCTGACGCCCTGCGGATGTTGGGCTAAGCGATGGACAAAAACGGCGGCGGGCTGTGGCTCGCCGTCGCCAGAAGGTGTAATTGTTCAAACTGACGCAC
>Ga0209671_1001609_pt1 | contig 19267 bp, 12 predicted proteins | sample WorMetHERISLAND2_2_FD_187401 | JGI IMG/M metagenome (GOLD analysis project Ga0209671, IMG submission 187401) | Marine gutless worms symbiont microbial communities from Max Planck institute for Marine Microbiology, Germany - Olavius geniculatus... | ecosystem: Host-associated > Annelida >...
AGAACGTCGAGCTAGCTGCTCGATGTTTGCTCGATCGTGTAAACACCCCATAAGACAGAGGCGCATAGGCTTTTTCAGCTGCAGTGACCATGCGTAACTGTAACGACCAAACACCAGTTGTTGATAATTTCGGGCTGGGCGTTGATGTTTCTCGGTGTGACGATGTGGTTATGGAAAAAATAATAACTTTGTCGCAGTTGAAGCTGATGTCATGACGTTTGAAATTCCTCCGTCAGTATCAACAGGCTACAAGTGTGCAAAATACCTCTCGTTAACGTTTTAAGCAATTGCTCAGGATTAGTCAGAAAATGGTCAAACAATCTTTGGGGATGATTTTTGCCGCAAGCTGCATTGTAGGCCCACGCGCGTGCGTTACGTGATGAGTAGTATTCGATTCTTCGCTGTGTGTCCCAGTTTTTGTCGTCGCCTTTTTGTCTTTCGTGTCTTCATCGCACTTGGACGTGGCAGCGCGCTGACGTCCGACGTGCGTAGGCCTGCTACAAATTTGTTAAATACAGATTTGTTCACGGCCGGTCCCATTTTGGTTGGCTACAAATTTGTTGTGACGCGCCTGCGAATAGACGCTATTGCCGCGTGTGACGCATTGGCGCCTTAAACGCACTCCGCAACAAGAACCTGCGAGTATCGGTATAAGGCGACAATAATCGATCACAAAGAAGATGCGTTGGCTTTCCAAGGCTTCTAGCCATCGATACTCTTCAAAGGACGTGGATGATTATGGAATCGTTATACATCCGTGCACATTGTTTAAATCTAACTCAAAATTTTTGCGGTCGAATAGCCTGGTGCTCGATTTGTCTAACCAGAAAGAAATGGAAGGCTGAGTTAGTCAAATAATCTGATAAGCAGTTCGATAAAAATTTGGACAGTGCTCTGAAATGCTAATGAACTAGAGAAAGAATGTTGACCGTAACTAAAAAGAAAACAGCATATTTTCAACTGTTATTATTATTTTTCTTGCTTGTTACAAACTATGACGCCAAATACGTTAATTTTTGTATCTCTGGACGAAATGAATTCATTGTGCATTGTATTGTTTCTTGCTGCTATATTGCAGCCGTATTGTTTCACTTTCTGAATATTAGAACCCCATCGCTGTGCTTTCTCGTCATTACCTATGGTCAATAAACCCTTCAGTCACTCACTCCTCTCTTGTCTCCGTCTTCGCGGCCCTAATCATGCTGCCACAAGTCAGACGTTGAGGGGAATTGACGTGGGGAAAACGACTGGGAAGGGGAATTTACTGAAATCATTGATAAATACGCACGACGGACAAGGACGGACGGACGGACGGATGGCCAATTATGGCTAGCTACAGCGACAAGACACGACGACGGTAGACGGAGGCATATATAAAATGAGAAAAGTGGGCATATCTAGAAAAACGTAAAATTCTTTTTTAGCCATAAGGCCACATGATCCCCGTTTTTAGCCTTCAGTAAGACGCCAGTTTACGCTGCCAGACTGTGGATACGAGCAGCGGTTAAAACTTAAAATATAAATACAGAGGTGAAGGAACGCTAGTTTGGCTTCGGGCCTCATCTGTGGTTTTGGGCCCATTGCTGCATCTTTTGGAAAGTTGAAGGCAAGGGAACGCTTTGGACTAAAAACTAGGGGTGGGGGAACTGCGTTCCCCGCGTCCACCTATACTTTAACCACTGGATACGAAGATAGTGTTTCGCGCAGTGTGTCTGTTTATGCCTCAGCTTTCTCTGGTATCTGTTACGTTTACCCACGGAGGGATGGCCAGGCTGAGTTGACCTGAGTGGCCGGTTACATACCGAGATGGTTTATCCGTCTGGCGATGGTCATCCATCCACGTACTAACCGGGCCCGGCGTCGACTAACTTCGTTGATGTGACCGTGACGCGACACTAAGCCGCAATCTCAACGGAAATTTGTTTTACGTTAGACCTGGCTTACTTTATTCTACTTACGACTAGTTTTTTTACTTTCCGTTGTTTTTTTTTAAATTTCACTTTCAAAGGGGATCCAAACATAAACCCCCTAAATAAGCCACTAGCCATTAATCCCACATACAGACACGACGGCATCGTAAAATCATCTTGGCTTGGATGTCTTTTTGTCTTCGATCGTGTTCAGCAAAACGCATCCATAATAATGACCACGACGACGACGACGACGATGATGATGATATGTGGTAATAACAGTTTTTAGGCAGCAAGACTTTTGTGTTCCGTCAGTCATACTCGGACTATACTCATTTGACATTTACACTTACGTGTTTCTAGGAATAATGCTCGTTATTTAGGCCGCTTCAAACCCCCGATAATGACGACAGTGATGATGATGACAATAATAAAATTGAGAAGAGAACGTGTCGCACTGATATATCAGAGTTTCTTCTCCCTGACACGATGTCAGATTTTTATTCTAGACTTTGACTTAGGCCTATGAGCGAGATATCTGCCAGCCATTTTCTTTCAGCTCCTTTTTACCTTAATCTTATGACCTCGTCTTTCTTCCTATGTCTTACTACAGTGTCTGGATTGCTATAAGAGTGTTTTGCTTTAATTGGCAGTGGTTGAATTTGACTTTTCAAAAACTTTTTTGTTTCCGTGTTACATGTAAAAGCTTATACGAGACAGACAGGTGGATAAACAAGGCGGGCCTGTAACGGCGCATAAGCAGATTAGTGCAAGAACTGAGTACATGCCGAGAACGAGCACATTGCTGTCGTAAAATGTAAACTTAAAGTTTTTTCCCAGCTATAAGGTTTAACAGGCGGCGCTGATTTTCGTTTTTTAACCCTGAGTCAGACGCCAGCTTACACTGCGAGACCATAGATTCTGGGCTAGTGCATGGACTGAGCCTGTTTACACGAACGTTTTTGCTAGTACGCATTGCGCCTACCCACGGAGGGATGGCCAGGCTGAGTTGACCTGGGTGGCTGGTTATATACTGGGATGGTTCACGCGCCTGCCGACGGTCACCCATCCAAGTACTAACCGCGCCCGGCGTTGATTAACTTCTTCGATGCTGCCAACGACGTTACCAACTAAACCACTGCTGTCACCGCAGCGTTATGCAAATAGTTGAATTTCGGTGTTCCCGCCGGGTCGGTTTACTGAAAAAAACCAGAAACTGCTGTTGCTATTATAACCTTACAGCCGATGTCTTAAGCCAGATATACACTTTCGGTGACAGATGACAAACGTCAAAGATCGCCGCGACGATCCCTTCGTGTATTCACTGCATAAGTTTTCATCCAACGCAAAGCAGGCAACGGACGCAACTGGTAAAAGCTATACGCAACCGCAAAAATGCAAAAAAAACAAAAAGTGATGTCGATCTCTGCGTTGTGTGCTTTGCGTACGTTGCGTTCGTTGCGTTGCGTTAAGGCGCGTACATAACGACGTAACCGAACTGAACTGACGCGGTTTAGTTTTTGACGAATTGACCAATGGGCAAGCAAGACGAGCCTATTGGTCATCGGTTGACGCTTTGACGCGTACGTGAGCATATTTACGTAGTCCACCGACGCCGTTAGACGGTGCCTACTGTAATGCATTGCTGCTTGCCCATTGGTTAGTTCGTCAAAAACTAAATCATGTCAGTTCAGTTCAGTTTAGTTTAGTTACGCCGCTCTGTGCGCGTCTTTAGATGGGCACTAGGCCTACGGCAGGAAGTAATGGAATTCCCGGGCGGGTTTACTGCGCGTGCAGATGTCTCTCTTTTCCCCACTTTTCTGCTACACACCCACAACGTCGGCATCTCAAACGCAGACCTTTGTGCCTCCTCTCTCCGCATGCGCTAAACACGATAGAGTGATTCTCTGGCGGCGCATCCTAATAAGCCGGATTTACCGTGCACGTCGTCTACATCCATTTCCATGCAGTTGAGCGCAATCTCCACTCGCTTCGGTTTGTTGCCGATTTTTTTCCTGTACGGGGTGGTGTCCAACAAAGTCGCAATAGTTTGAAAGCGTTGGACGTTGTAAAGTAAGTAAGTAAGTAAGTAAAACGTGAATTATTTATATGACGCACAACGTTAAAATCAACGTTTATTTTTAAAGTTATGCGCTATATGAATTCACCTATTACTTATTACATACGAAAAATGTTGTACAGTTTGTTGAACGACTTGTTATCAAGCAAAACTACACAAATGTTAGATGCATTCATCTGGGCGGTGGTATGTCTGCTGGATGCTCTGCGGATCCAAGTGTTCGCTGGCGTGGGCAATGAATGGTCGCATAGTGCGCTGCGGTATCATTAGCTCACGCCAATCAGCTGCTACTTCTGAGATTGTAAAAAAGCTGTAGGCCGCGAGTATGACTGTTGTAAACAACACTATAGCAAGTACCAAACTTTAGCTTCTACATTTCCACTGACCACTGTTATTTATTCTATTTCCTTGAATCGATACAGTGGAGGTTGGGTTTAAATCGGCTTTGCTACGGCTTTGTTTCCATTTATTTCCCGTTTGTCCTCGGTCCACATATCTGATTTTATTTTCTCAATTGTATATTTATTTCAAAATAAATAGGCCTACAAACACCATTCGTTTATAGCCAACTGCTTTAACATTTTAGGTTTGCATTTAGGTCATTATTATTTTTTTCTTTTATAGTTTTTTGTGATCCACATAACGTGACTGTTTGTTTTGGTTTTTACTTAGTAGGCCTACATAGAGTATACACGTTCTCTCTCTGCCATTCCGGTTTTTTTGTTTCATTTACTTTTTACGTCCTTGATTAAACCGGCAGCTTCTAGCGCAAAACACGAACCATTGAAGGTTCCTAATAAAGGGGCCTAATGCTAGTGCGCCCCAACTCACACGACTAAGAAAAAAACAACCGTTAAGTTTAGGATTGGGACGAGGAGAGGAAAGAAACAAAAGTTTGAAAGGTCACTTAACATGAAACTGAATATGCAGGCCTACTTACTGATTCTGCCAGCAAGAGAGGCTTCGTTTACCGGGCCTGCAAAACGTTGGAAGGGCAGGAAGTACAATTTATCGACAGAGAAAATTATGGATGCTCAAAATGTCAATTTTGCTTGTTAATTTTTCCAAAATGTGGATTTTTGGCCTTAAATTTTGTATTTTAGGTACGAAATTTTCCGACAAGTAAAAAATTTAGATGGGAGACATTGCTCCCGCCCCTGCCACAACTCTACTGTGCAATGGAGTCACTCGGGGCTTTTGTGCCTCAATTCCCCATGCCGTAGCATCTAAACATTCGGGCCAATCCCTCTGATTGTTCGCAGAATAGCCGACTGTCCTCGGTGGATCTTCGGCGTAACGGTAATTTACGTTTACGATGTGCGACGTGTCGCACGACTGGTCACTGCGACAAGTCGGTCCATCTACAGTACTGGCCGGTCACTTTGCGTAGCACGTGTGACGTCACGACAAAAAGATGTAAAAACCCACCCTCGCTCCCTGGCGTGTTTGTAGTCATAAATGGAAGTGGGAGGGAAACCGGAAAGTCAGCAACGTATGAGGCGGAATCAACTGAAATTTCTGCATTCTAAGGCACGGCAACAGAGCTAGAAAACCTATAGTTTCCTGGGAAAAGTTTGCTTAAATTTTCTTAGGTTTATAGGTTGTTTACTGAAAGTTTTATTTTAGGTTTTTTTGCTTTAGTGTAGACCTGACACAGGCAGAACAAGCGATGTACCTTGTTTTTCCGTAAATTGTAGCATAAATCAAAAATAGCGACATTAATATGATACAGTATATAATTAAATCTGATTTGTAATATAATTGAACAAAAAATTGTAGAATTGTAAACAAAAAAACATTTGGACTTTTGGGTGTTTTACACGTTTTCAAACTAATTTTCCAGCCCTTTACGGCACACTTTCCGGTCTCTTCTAAGCTTATATCATCACAAGAGTAGTTGCAGCATTTTCCTAATAATTAACAAGTCAAAGCACTTCTTTGAAATAAACTACGGAGCTCGCTGCAGTGAACAAACTACAAAACTCGGTCTACATCAGTCTGTTGAGGTTATGAGCGACAAGGACATTGCGACTTTCTTTTCTGTACCACTCGGTATCTTTGACGGCAGCTATTTTCTCGTTTTTTTCTCGGTCGGTCTACGTAAATGCCGAGACTCAATTGTCGCGTCCATTTGTGCCAGTTGTCCGCGCGTTCATTGAAATTTCGTGCCCGACAAAGCCCGCATCCGCCGGCAAATTATCGGCTTTGTTACGCTTACTTAGTGGTCTGATTTTGAGCAACCATGCCGTTTTATATTGCGTTATTTTGCAATTATTCGCCGGGTATAATTATTCTCCGTTTTCGTGCACATTCTGTATTGTGTGCTTATATCACGTATGGTTGGGCTATCGGAGTAGCTTAACGAATATGCCAGTACTCCTTTAGTAAATAGTGTAAGTAAGTAAATGATATGAACCTTCAATAATTGCATTTCTGCATGTCGATCGTAAAACTAGAAAAATTATGTTAAGGGGTGTACAAACTTACAAGGCGACAAAACTGAACCGTTCTAAAAGTTCAGTCCAGTTTCGTCACTTTGTAAACACAAACATGGTTGTGAAAAATCAATCGATGATGAAAATATATTGCATAATAATAGGCGGTCGGTTTAAACGATGATGGCTAGGAATGCATCTCACTTAGGCCTACCTATAATCTCAACCATCGAGTATATAATATATTTTAATAGATACATCTTTTAATGATAATAGATTTAACAGACACGTATGCATATGACACGCAGAAGTACACTTCTTGGAGTTAAACAAGCACCAGTATTCTACCAAAAAATGAACTTAGTTGTCATTATTGTTGAAAAAACAGCCATGCTTATGGTCGTAGGATGCCCGTCTAAGTTACTCGTGTCTAGGGAAATGTCTCAGAGACATGTGTTCTTTCGTCTGGTCAGAACTTACTATGGAGTGATTTAGTTATTTAGTCTTGTCTGGTGGCCGAGCGGGCGCAAACCGATCCATTGTGCAGTTCTGTGCATCGCGCTTTGTCCGACCAGTGTAATGCACTAACTTGCACAATTCGTAGCCGAATCCATGTGCGACGATGCCGATTGACCCACGACCAAAAACTAATGGGGAGACTCTTTCGAAGGCTTTGAAGCATTTTTTAAATAGTAGAGTATGCCAAGAAACTAGTAAAATGACGAATTTTGTAAAGAATTTGTGCGTACACAAATTGTGTGGAATATTGAGTTTAGTTGTCTTAGCAACGTTCGGTGACAATAGCTTTTTTCACGCCTACGCATTATAGAGGAATAAGCATTAGGCCTAAGCGTTTGTGTTCGTGTGACTTAAAGTGAGCGATAAGACAGTTTACCATTAGCAAAAGAACTAAGCAAGAAGATTATCGAATAAACCTCTCAGAAACCTTGGAGGCAGGCATAGGCTGAAAATGCACAAGCGCTTGTCAGGGTTACTGTCCGTGGCAGGTGGCGCCACTTTATTTTTTCCAGTTGTTTCTAACAAATTACGAGGCGGTGTTAAGAGTGAAATAACGTCGATTTTTAATGCTAAAATTAGTGCCGATCTGATCAATATCTCTAATGTTACAAGCCGTTAAATAAAATGGTCCCGTTTTTTGACCATTTTTTTAATATTATGATGTAAAATCTAATGATGATGATTCAGTTTATATTAATGCTGTTGAACACAATGCACAATAAATAGTCTAAGTGACGAGAGCGTAAACACCGTTAACGCTGATTCGCTGTCTTTTCCATAGACATAAGCTCATTATTTCGCCACAAGCTCAAAACGTAGATAAAAAGCTATATGCTGCAATATATCATTCATACAGTTTGCTATTTAATCTAATGCGATGTCTATAAATGCAACTGCGTGGTCTTTTCAGACGCCGCCTTAAAACTGAACTATTTCGTAAAGCATACTAAAGGCTTCCAAAGCGACAGAACTGAACATTTTGTTCGCTTTGTACGCGCTTTGACGTTGAGTCTGTTAGAGCTTTTCGACGTTTCTGGAGAATGGCGCTTTATAAATAATAATGTTATCGTATTGAATTATACCCCGTTTACGCGATGAAGCAAACACGAAGCAAACTTAGAGCACACGTCGCGTGCACGTGTACATCGAATGCGTTTGCTTCATGTTTGCTTCATCGTGTAAACGGGGTATTAACTAATAATAGAGACAGCTGCAGCGTTAAGTTAACTTTGCAGTTCGTTTAGTTGTAAGCCCTACTTTGTTTTTAATTAGTCTTTAATAATATCAATAACCTATTGATTCACTATTCGATTGAAGCATGCGGCCGACATATTGCACCGTGTAATGCAATGGGTTAATTCGTATACTAATACGGGCACGCACTACTAGTTGCAGAAGATAAGAGATATACAGTAATTATGGAGGAGTCACTAGAAAGAATGACAACGTCTAGTAGAGTCAACAGTACTAGGAATGCACCAAGCGCCGACACTTTCGACATGACAGCAGTGTGATTTTCGTTCTGATTTAACATGTAGTTCTAGTTTTGGCGTAATTTTCGTTTCATTTTTTTGTTTTAAAATATTTTGTTTGCTTTATTTTAGTTTTTGGTTAATGGTTACCCGGAACAAGAACGCAGCAAAGCGTAGATCTGTAGCAACTTTGTAACATTATATTGTGAATTTTCACTCGTTTTCTTTCATTTTCTACCTTCCAGCGTTAGTTTACTTTTTATTTTTTTTCGTTTTAGTTTTGGTCATCGTTGACAAATACGTTATTTTTTGTTATTGGTAATTTTCGTTTTCTTTAACGAAAATTAGGCTGCACAGGAGCAGCACCAATAATGAACAAATATACACCAGATGGCGCTAGGAGGCGCCCACTATAATACTTCCGGTCCGGTCTTGCCGTCTCCGATTTTCAGATATTATTTATTATCTCAGGCAAAACCCCACTAACTTTGACTTGTTGAGGCGCTGTTGTGCAACGTACTGTGCAATAAGTTGTACAACAAACACGAAACTAATTTGGTAGAACGTGGAATCGCTTTTTGTTTCTATTCGCCAGGTGGCACCAGCACTTCGCAATTGGATGCTTTGGCTGGGGTTTGACCCCGAATCTCTTTTTCCCCTGAGGGCAGGGACTTCTATCTAACAGTGCGTAATTCCCCCCCCCCCACAAGTCCACCTGCCAAATGGAATCTAAATCTGTCGAACGTTTTCAGCAGGGTTCACGAGTAAGACAGACGACAAACCACGCTACGGAGAAATGTGTAACTATAGGCAGAATTGCTTGTCTAACAAACCAGCAACAAGTTATAAATAACTAAGTAAGTGAGTAAGATTATTTTATAGCGCATTTTAAGTGCTAATGAAATGACGCACATTTTTTTACAGAAATCGAAAGGAAAAAAAACGTACGTAACGTTTTGATATGTCATGAGTTATCCAACAGGTGCAAAACTACACGGTGTTTTATAAAAAGGACCTCTTTTTTCTTTCATAATTCACTTAAATGATGCTTAATTTACACGAATTTTTACCAATTGTAGGCGAAGAAATACTAATAATCAATATGAAAATATTTTAACAAAATATGGCTGCTGATAAAATATGCTTTGCTGGTCGTGACGTAACGCTGACGTCATAGTGTGTCGTGAGTACAACAAGTTTGCCTGTCAGTTGCTATTTTGCTTCAATGGTGAACTTAATCTGGTTTGCTGAGTGAATTATAAAAGGAAGAAAAAGGACCTTTATGAAACATTGTGTAGTTAAAGAGGAGCTAATAGAGTTTTGGCTGTATTCAACGATTTACTGTAAAAATTGGGCGCGGCGTGCAAAGAACCTCTGGGCAACTTCGACGATATAATATGGCTGTATCGATTGTATTTGCAGTCAGTTCTCTATCTGTAAGCATATATTAGCGTAAGTTGGATCCTGGACGTATAATGTGTCATGATTTATCTGCAGTAACTCAATTCAGTAAGTGGCCTACTGATAACGTCGTCGCTAAGATAGTTGGCTGTGTTTTTGGCTCTCTGCCTATGTATTTTTTTACTGTACAAGATTTACTTGTCGAAGATACGTCGTGACGTGGTTAATGTGCAGTTTGCAACAATATTGTGACCGTTGTAATTGGTCACATAACGGATCTCGCCCGTCCGTCCGTACTCCGTTTGTCTGTTAATTTGTCTCGTAGGCCTATGGGGTCCTAACTTGGAAACATAAAAGTGTAATAAACCGAAAAAACGGCATAGTTACGGTTATTTTTGGTAAAAATACGACATACATGGGTCGTGTGTGTTGTTGGGCTACTTGCAGGCGGCGTACCGCGACTGGTTGTGCGCGGTCAAGATGCCGTACTATGACGACCGGGGCTCGCTGGTTTGGCCATGCTTCTACTATGCAGAACTAGTGGCTAACAGGTGTCCTTACATGTCTCCTCACGGTCAACACCAGTACGCCGGCGAACCGCTCTTCCTGTCCTCGCGTCAGTATTATTTACTTATTCATTCTCTAGATAATATTGGTGCCTAAAACGAACGGAGAAGTGCTGAGGAAAGTGCAAGAAAGCAAGCACGAATGTCTTGGACTCAGTACGGAACCGCATAACTGGGATGGATAGGCGTCGTGAGTTGACTAAAACGTGATGGGACAGACGGGACGGCTAAAACGTGACAGCACACACTCGTCTGTACTCGTAAGTGCTGGTAACTATTCAATTAATTGTCCACTAATTGTTTAGTAACACGAAGCAAGCGGTTAAATAATGATAGCGATCTGGATTCTTTGGTAGATTCAGGATTATTTTTCAAACGACTGAACTGGTCCAGGATTTGGGTCCATGATTCTGTAATCCGGATTTAAGGCTGGATTTCGGAATCGTTTGACGAATTAGTTCATCGCTGTATTCGCCAGGCGGCCGCACCATTCTCGGCGAAGGTTTTGGATCTCTGTTCGCTTCTAGTTTTATTGCTTATACGGTTATTTTTACAGGTGTAAACCAATCTCAGAGCTACCGAGCATCATCTACCATATGGAATCACACAGTGTTACTTGCCACCCGACACAGGTAAACGCGCCCCGCCTTAACCCTAGCCAGACACTGCAGGCCAGTACTCGATTCACCCACCCCTGAGGGATGGAAGGCTGAGTTGATTTGGTCGTATGTTGTCTATGTTCGACAGGCGACGGTGATGTCTGCAGTGGTTCGGACCGCTGCTGGTCGTACGACCGATCGGTCGTCAACACGTCCGTGTGCTACATCCCGTGCAGCGCTTCGACCTCAACGTTGAGTTCCGCCGCCGCCACTGCCGCGCACAGACATCAGCTCTGTGTCGCCCAGCTGGACCAGGCGCCTACCGCTGAACACACCCTCGCCCTCAGGCAAGCCACCATGGAAGACGTGCCTTCCTTCGAGGGCCCTGAGGGTTTCGAGGCCGTCCGTTCGCCCCTGGTAGCCGCGTCGTCAGACGCTTCTCGGCCCAGATGTTCTACTGTGTTTTGCCTGATCATCGCGCTGTTGGCCGTGGCTGTTGTCTGGGTCGGGCCTAAATTCGAACCTACTTTCCTCGAGGACTTCGAGTCTACCTCTGACGACCCCGAAATCCTTGAGCTATCTGCAAATGGCCATGAGCCTTCTGTTCAAGGCATAGAGGCTTCCCACGATAATTTCGATGCTTCTCTTAAAGACCATGGGATCGAAGTTGTTTCCAAAGGCCAGGGAGCTTTCTCTGAGTTCTCTGAGACTTCTGCCGAGGGCATAGAGTCTTTTCGCGAGGGCTGTTCGCCCCTGGTAGCCGCGTCATCAGACGGTTCTCGGCTTCAATCTTTACCTCTGGTCTGCCTCATCGCCATCGCGCTCTTTTTCGCTGCTGCTGCCGTCCGCGATCGAATTCGAAACTGGATTGGACTTTTCGGGACTGGATTTTCCGCGTCGTTGTTGTGGGTTGGAGACGACGACGACGACCGGGATTTTCCGGCGGCCGCCGAGTCGTCCCGTGACGCCGCCGTGGAATTCCCGCCTGACGTCGGGGAGTTTCCGTTTTTGCTTTTGGTTTCGGTTTTAGGCACGACGGTCGCCCAGGACTGCGCGAGTAGCGAAACTGCGAATCAGAGCACTTGTTCCTGTTGTCGTAGTTCTCGGTCGTGTCGCAGACGCACGAAACCGGCGCATAGAACAACGATTGAAACGTAGCTATCAACCACCGTCTCCAGCATCGCTTGCATCACGTGATATTTAGCCGGGAAAAAATTCTTGTGTTTTCGGTTGTCGTCAGTCCCTAGAAATCCTCCCAAAATTCTCAATTTTTTGTCGTACCCTAACATATTGGTGCAGTTGTTTTGTTTGTTTTGAACGTTTTACTAAGTATAGTAGCCCATTATTAAATAAACTGTTTGCATCTGGTCCATTGGTGGAGTATTTTACCTTGGTTCACCTGGATCTATTCAGTGTGTTACGTTGTTGTTTATGAGTTGTGTGTGGTAATATTACATGACCTCTTATGAAATTGAAACAAATAATGAAGAGAAATTGTTTTTTCGACTTCCCTATTTTTCAGACTGCAGTCAGAAGCACAGGATTTTTAGAGCTTTGTTGGTGTACGACCGTGTCGTCTCACGTGTAAAATAGGATAAAACATTTTCAAAACGTTGCAAAACAGTTTTGCATCACGAGCACGGCGTGGTAGAGAGCACGTGGACATATGCAAAAAAATGCTGCAACAATTTTTTTGCAAATCTTTCGTGCACAAATTTTTTGCACGTGTTGAAGATGAACGTGAACATTGACACATTTGCAAAAATGTTTTTTTAAATTTCACCTGTGTGTAAAAACCGCGTGCTTAAGCTGCTACAACTGTTTTGCAATATAAGCCAATATGCACGTATATTTTTATTTTACGTGTATAGTACGTCTTGGTCGAATATTAGGGGTACACAGTCGAAAGCGCAACTAGGCCTACCTAAGAGGTGTAAACTGAGACATATTAATTCGTAATTTCGTCTAGCGTTCCAGCTCAGTGTAATGTGTGTACGGATATTCTTCGTGTACATAATACGCAATTTATTTATTTCAAAGCTCATTAACAACTTCAATACGTTTCCGTCTTTTACTAATGCGGATTATGTTTCTCTATTACGGGCTTGCGGTGACATTTTTTTCTTGCGGGAGGGGGTACTGTAGGGTACAATGTACGTCCAAACATGCAGTGCAAAGATAGTTTTCGTTTTAGTGCTTTGTTTCTGCTCAATGAAATTTTTTCGTGGATACGCATAACGGCTCGAATTTCGGACAAAATCTAATGTAAAATATATTGTTGTGGCATTCGTAATAATGTGATGTATTTGTTTGAAAATCGGTTAAAGGGCTTCGCAGCTTCAACGACGGAACGACTGAAAAATGCAAGACTGTCAGATGGAATGGCATGAGAATGACGGACCAAATCGCAGGGGCCGCAAAATGCAGGACCAGGTCGATTTAATTTTTTTTAATTTTTTAGATATTGCAAATTCCAGGGGTGCAATTTGATAAGCCATTTTCTAAATATTACATTTTCCAGTCATTGTTTTTTTCATTATCTGCCATTTTTAAGTCCTGCAAATTCAGCGTTTCCAAACAGACGCATAAAACGGCATTAATATTCTATACGTAACCTTCATTGCTCTTACTACAGTAGTACTGCACTATGACGTCTGCAAACAAAGCATGGTGTAATTCCCACTTTCGTTCGTGTCAGGAGAGGACTAGTGCAGTGCCCCTTCTACCCCCTCTTCTCGGCGCCCACCCACGATTTCAATCATGTAGACAGCCTTGCGCCTGTGTGGTCCGTCTGTCTGCGTGTCTGTCTACCTGCCATCGCTTCTTGGCCACCCACGCAGTTGACAACACCAACACTACTATCAATTAATTAGTGCTATGCTGCAGGCCTACGTCCGCTATATGTTCTGTAATGGGGTTGTGCCGTTTGTGCGGAGGACGTTATGAAGGTCGTGGGATGAATTACTCGGATGCTATGAATCTTCGAGCCGACTACTAAAGCAGCATTTTATGGGTCACAATGTATTACGAGTCTTACCCGTCCGTCCGTCTCTTTGTCCTATACGGTATTTTAACTAAAAAACGAAGAGGCGTAGAAAGTCCAGGGTCAACGTAGACGCTTTCTGATGCGTGAAGAACCAGTGTGCCAATTTTGATGTTCTGTGCTAAAAATTTCTTACGCCTATGCAGGTTGTCCAGGTTTATCTCCAACCATTTCGGCGCAAATCACTCTTGAAATGTGCGCCATAAAACACTAAAATTCAGTATCGTTCAAAGTTTAAGGTCATTCAAAGTCATCGATGTTGACACCATTCAGAAACTCGTCACTAGTGCTGTTATGATAAGCAGCATGTCTGTGCCTCTCTGCAACTGTTGTCACGTTAGATGAGCCAACAGCGGTAAAATAACCACTTTTTAAAGGGAAACCCCTCTTTAATGCCCGCCTGCGCAGATCTCCTTGAACCTAGAAAATCGAGGCTTGAATTGGTAAAATATGCGTTTAATGTAAAAAAAAATCGTATGCAGGTTGTCTTGGCCTATCTCCAGTCATTTTGTCGCAGTTTATTGTTACAATGTCTGCTGCAGCCGAAAAGTGTGAAAAGTTCACTAAAAACTTCTTTTTGGGGGATTTACGGTCGTTCAAGGTCATCTACGTTAATATGTCTAAAAAGCCCGTCGCCGGTGCTTCTTATGATAGGCAACATGTATGTACCTATTTGCAACCGTTTTCACGCTACACGAGCCAATAGCAGTAAAATAACCACTTTTACAGGGGAGGGTACCCCTCTGACGCCCGCATGCGTAGGCCTCTTTGAACTTAGAAAATCGAGACTTGGACTGCTAAAATCTATGTTTAATGCTGAAAATTTTATATGCAGGTTATCTGGATCTATCTCTAGCCATTTTGGCGCAATTCACTCCTAAACTATGTGTCGAAACCCAAAATAACCAAAAAAAATTTACGAAAACCCCTAATTTTGGGGGTTCAAAATCGTTCAAGGTCATCGATGTTGATAAAACTATAAAGCCCGTGACCAGTTCTTGTTATGATAAGCAACATGGCTGTACCTATCTGCAACTATTTTCACACTAGACGAGCCAATAACGGCAAAATAACATCTTTTAGGTGGCACCCCTCTTTGACGCCCTCGTTCGATGGAAACCCCCACACCCAGGGGCACGAAATTTTGTCACAAAAAAACTAGAGACTGGGGCAGCCCACACAGCGAAGATTTCGCGATACTAGCTTGCACCGTTTTGTTACAAATATAGATTGTGACAGACGGACAGACAGACAGCGAGACAGACAGACGGACGCCCAGGCCATGACTAAAACGCGCGAAGCATTCATAGTTAGGCGGACGGCCGCATATTTCGGCGTTAAAACGATGAGATTTAGATTTATTTTAGAATGCTTAAAGCGACGGGCTCGGCCTATACCTGGAAAAAAAATCGGCAATTTGAACCCCCCATAGCGGAAAATCCTGTTTACGCGTTTACGCGCCAGCATTCAGCCGTTATGATCAATATTATTCAATTCTGTTACTTACTTAGTCCCTGCGTTCACGCACCTGTGCGCTCATATCAGATTTACAGCCCTGTGTTATTACGCTCTTGCCACATACAGTACGTCAGACTGCCCGATGTACTGTATACTGCAGACTGACCGAATAAGAAGCAAAAGCGCCTCGAGTTTTTCTTGTCTTGGCTGCAACTATTGACCTATTTTCGAAAAATTTTTGACCGATATAGTACTCTGCGATAAATTTGGAATATTGAGTGATCGCTAAAATCTCATCTACACTGAACTGGAGTGCTTATTTTTACATTCAAACTCTGTTTCGAACTAATATTACTTGACTATGTCACTGCCCTCGATACAGCCTAAACTTGTCGCTACGCTACCTTGTAAAATTTAGTCAACTTCAGAATAAATGAGCTAAAAGGTCGCACTGCCTTGTAATATTTTGTGTGAAAGCTGACTACATAGGGGGCCTACCTGGTGGCGCATAAGCAATGGCGCGTACAGAGCAAAGCTACTGATCTGAACTGGACCGACGTGATTTATTTTTTGACGAACTGACCAATGGACAAACAGTAATGCATTTCAGTAGGCACCATCTAATGTCGTCGGTGGCCTACGTGACTATACGAGTACTTACGTACGGGTCAACCAATGACCAATGACCAACATCCTGCTTGCTCGTTGGACAGTTCGTCAAAAGCTAAACCGTGTCAGTTCAGTTCAGTTACGATGCGCGGTATACGCGTCTTTACGTAGATCGAGCAATCAGACAGTTTTAGAAAAAAACAGCGTCGATCACTGCAGTGAAGGGCGGTTATGTTGAACATTTTCCTTTCGCATTTTGTACACCTGTGTGCCGCAAATTTCATCCCAGTCTCGCATTTCTATTTCTCGCCATTTCAGCGTCCCCATCACTGCTATTAGTTCGTATCGCATTTTCTCACTTTATTTCACAATCATGCTCGTACTGCCTATGTTTAGCACAATGTCTGCAGTGGTATAAATGCTGATAACTCTACGGGTGCAGTCAAGCGTAACCAAACGAACGGCAGTGTAAACTTATACCCCGTTTACACGATCGAGCAAACATCGAGCAGACATCGAGCAAACGTCCAGCAAACGTCCAGCAAACATTAAGCTGGCTCGTCCAGCTGACATATAGCCAGCTCGTGGAATCAGCTTGATCGTGTAAACGGGGTATTACACTACCGACCGTCGGCGACCGTGGGAATAAGGACGGTTAAACCGCTGCCTGGAGTGTAAGTTCGTTTAGCACTCACTCAACCTACCCAAGATTGCGGTCGTACGTTCTTATAACCACTCCGTGAAGCGATCGTTTGTTTCGGCGGTTAAAATAGTCTCACCTGTCTTGCCCGTCTGTGCGTGAGCGAAATGGAACGTTAATTTTGATATCTCGCGACATTTTGTTTGTTTTTTTGCCTGAAAGTGCAAGTCCGTTTTTGTACGGGTGTAAAAGTTTTGAAAACAGTATCGTTGCTGTAAGGAAAGGAGGCTTTGCGCCTGATCGTTCTTCGAAAGTTAAAAATTTAACGAAAGGAGAGCAAAAATGATCACAATGGGAATGTCAGGCCTAACGTATAAATATTTCGGCTATATTCATGTGCTTCTTTTTGACTTTAAAATCTAAATACACCATTGCTTGACGCATTGTTATTTGTGGTCGCCAATTGCATTTTTCACGGTGTGTGTTTGTTTAACTTAATTTGTTCGTTTCTTGATGGTTTGGTTTGCAGACAAAATACTTGACTAGGGTTGTGCTATCCAAGTATTTTGTTACATGAGTAGTTACTCGGCACCGCCCGATACTTGATTCTGTTCTGTGATCGCTGTGATGTTGTTTTCGCACGGACGTAGGCATAATCAGGCTTTACGAATATATTTTACGTGTAACCACGTCTAGGTGTTCGTGTTTTATGCATGGTTAGAGAAAACCTTAGAATTTTTGGTAAAAGTGTTCAGGTTTGGGGGTTTTGATTTATTTCAAGTTTTTAGGGTTTTATTGTAAAAAAACCAGACACATAATTGACTCAGATAGAAAACTTTATGCACCCCTTTTCTCTATCACTTCGTTTTCATTGAGTGGACGACGTCACATTAAAACTCGACATTACTGTTAAAATGTGCGTATATAAAATACGATGCGTGTTATAAATTTCAGAAAAATTTAAACTGCCCAAAAACTTAAAAGTTAGAATTTTGACTTTTTAAAAATTTTCAAGGTTTTCAAGCTCTAAAACCTAAGTTTCGTAAATCAATTTTTCGGTTGCGTTTTATGAAACATTCGCACGGATTTTAAAAACATGTCGGGAGTAAAATGTGATGGACAAACCCATGCTCATGTTTATGTTTAATTGAAATACGTGTTTGTCTGGGCGACTGACGTACCCGATGTTTGTAAAAAATAAGCTCTTAATTTTCGTACATTTAAATATTGACCAAATTTCAAATTCTTTCACTGGCTAAATCAGTGATAAACGTAAACAACAATGATTATAATGATTCCGTCACGTACAAAACGCCTAGCAAAATATAATCCTATGTAGAATATTGAAACTTACACTGTAACTTGCTTATTCTGAAACTGATTACATTTTACAAGGTACTGCATCAACATCTTTGTGGTGTGATGAGATTTTTAATATCACTTAGTTGCAAATTTATTGCAGAGTTTATCGGGGAAAAAATCGTAAAAGTCGTTGCTATTTGCCATGACGCAGTTATGACAAAAAATAAAGTGCTTATTTTCTACTAGGAGTCGCTTTTTCCAGTGCAAACGATTCCAAGTATAACGATGCATTTCTTCGTAGCGTGGTCTGTCATCTGTCTGTTGTCTGTCACATTCGTGCATCCCAGATGCCATTTGGTGGTACGCTTGTGGGTTCAACGACACTTTGTGTTAAAATAGGGTTGTTGACTATCAAAGAAAGGCTAAAACTAAAACATGCAATTGCTTATTTATAATTCACCAGGTGGCAGCATCGAGCAGCGATTTCGCTTATTACCAGATTACCGTGGTGCTTTTTTATTAGGCGACAGATATGAGCTGCCACTGCATTTGTATTGTACAGTCTGTGTATGATATGCTGTCGGTTCTATTCTGTTATACGACGCTTGGCCGAGTGTGTAATATTGATAATAATTATAATTATGCCGCGTCACTCATGCGATAATAAGAACAAATAATAAATATTGTATATTTCCTCTGTTGGCGTGTTGGCGTGCTGTGTTTAGCAGATGTGTTGTGTTCATGCACTTGCAATGTAGGTCTCAAACAATTCCAATCCAGCTACTGGCCAATATAAGCCCCCACTGTATTTTTCTGGAAAACGTTTTGTTACGTTTTTCACTTAAGCTAGTTGTCTCAAATTTAAACACCCACCGTGACAGCCTAATTATTTCCACACGGTTTTTAAACGACCGTACTGAAGTAACGGTCGAGCTATTGGTGTGGTTGCCGCCGTCGATCTGTTTGTCTGTCACGGATGTATTGTGGCTAAACGATAAGTCATATGGGCTCGACGACTGTAGCATCGGATAGAGCGCTGGCGACTTCTTTTGTCAATAGTAACCATGTCTGCATCTGTAGCGGTTTGGCCGCAATTTTTAATAGAAAATTTTTAGCTAAAATTGGCTGTATCTCGGAAACAATGAGAGATAAGGTCAAGGTGCTACTAATCACTAATAAGTAGTGGCATACCGTATACGTTCTTTCAGATAAAAAAAATCATCGATATTGAAT
>Ga0209671_1001610_pt1 | contig 19264 bp, 9 predicted proteins | sample WorMetHERISLAND2_2_FD_187401 | JGI IMG/M metagenome (GOLD analysis project Ga0209671, IMG submission 187401) | Marine gutless worms symbiont microbial communities from Max Planck institute for Marine Microbiology, Germany - Olavius geniculatus... | ecosystem: Host-associated > Annelida >...
CAATTATCTCGTGTATGGTGAACACGGTTGCAGATAGGCACAGACATGCTGCTTATCATAACAAGCACTGGCGACAGGCTTTTTAAATTTATCAACATCGATGACCTTGAACGACCTTGAACCTTCCCAAAAGGGGTTTTTAGTGAATTTTTTGCACAATTTTGCGCTGCGACACGCATTTCAAGAGTGAATTTCGCCAAAATGGCTGGCGATAGACCAAGACAACCTGCATATGAAATTTTCAGCATAAAATGTAGATTTTAGCAGTCCAAGTCAGGGCCTTCTAGATTCAAACAGGCCTGCGCACGTGGGTGTCAACTAGAGGTACCCCTGTAGAAAGTGGTTATTTATACTCTGTTGGCTTGTCTAGCGTGTAAATGGTTGCAGATAGGCACAGCCATGCTGCTTATTATAACAAGCACTGATGAGGAGCTTTTTATGAATGTCAACATCGATAACCTTGAATGACCACGAACCCTAAAATATTGATTTAACGTGATTTTTTGGCGATTTTTTGCTGCAAAAGAGTGAATTACGACGAAATGGATGGAGATAGATTAAGATTACATGCGAACAGGAACTGCTATAGGCTTTCGCGCGTCTCACGAGCTTTGCTCAAATTTCTTGTATAATCTGTCCCATGCTATGCTATAGCAATGGGACAGATAAAAAATATCGTATCGATATCGTATCGAAATTATAATTGTGATATTGGCCCATCACTACCTGACAGTGCAGTTCGCCGGAACCGGCAGCAGACGTCATATACGACGTCATTTATGACGGTGTTGGTTCCTGTCGCTGTTTATTGTACTTTAACTTTAAAAACTGTCAAGATTACGTTTGTTAAGTGGCAATGTAGTGATTGCGTCGAGACTATGTAATGACATGGCGTGATTTTGTGTGTATCTAAACGACAGTTCGCGAGATTTACGCAATTCAGGTGGAGATGGCGTAACGGACATTTAACTCTGGACGATAATGGCGGAATTACTTCCAGTTATCGAGAATCACAAAACGGATGAAAGCAATTTAATAGTACGTATTCTGTGGTTTTTACGCGCGAAAGCAGCTACTGCTTTCAGCGCGTCTTAGCCATCGTAATTATGTCCGTCCGTCCGTCTGTCTCTCTGTCTGTCACACGGGTGGATCAGTCAAAAACGGTGCAAGCTAGGATTACGAAATCTTTACCGTCGGCTGCCTGGGAGACTCTAGTTTCAGGAACCGTAAAGCTTTTCCATAAATTCGAAGGGGGTCACCCCGAACGAGGGCGCTAAATGAGAGGGGGTGAGCAAAATTTGTGATTTTTGGCCAATAAGTCGCTGTATCTCAGTAACGGTGCGAGATAGGGCCTAGGTTAGGCCTACTATTAATCACTAATATGAAGTCGTACACTGGCTTTCGATTGGCACCGAATTCAGTGACCTTGAATGATCTTGAACGCCACAATAGGGGGTTTACGGATTTTTTGGCGATTTTGGGCTGCGACACAAGTCTATATCATTCACAAGGAGGCGCCACGCTACTATCGTTATGTGATCCAAATAGAGAATTTGGTATTTGTATATTAACTTAGCGTGAACGCCCCAATTTTCAGCTAAACTACTGAACCGGAACTAATATAGGCTTCCGCTCGTCTCGTGAGCATTAGCTCAAATTTTTGTTAGAACACGTGTCCGCTAAGCTTATTGTAACACTGGCCTTACTATTCAGAGCCATCGAAATGCTCTATATGACTTAGAAGTCTTAGGTGACACTATAGGCTAATGTAACACAAAGTTAGAGCATCTCTATGGCTGAGCTGCAGAAATATAGTGGCTTTTTCAAATCTTTAACTTTATGGTGGGGAACTTTTGCGGTAGTTCCACTATGTGTTTAGCATTACAGGGCATTAAAAAGTTTCCACGTTTGATCTAGTTAGCAAATAAGTGAAAATAGAGAAAAAAATGGCATGAGGCTGCTATGCCATTCATCCAGAATAAAGCTGTGTTCGTGTGCGTAGCAGTATAACTTATAATAACCGGTAAGTAGAGTAAGTAAGTTATTAATTAGAACGTGAATTTATAATTTTATATAGTGCATAACGTTAAAACTAACATCTAATTAATCTTTGTGGGTTGTTGGGAAGGCAAAGCGGTAGTGCGAACAAGTGTAGTAAGTACTGTTCCGTATTCCGTATTGTGTACCGTTATCAACAGGTGGCATTGAGAATTCGTCCTATGAATGAAGATGAGATACTGCAAGGAGCGACTCCCATTGCACACCGCGTTGACGACAACGTAAGTGATGTTGTCTCCTTATTCACATTCAACTCCGCCGCAAGCGTGACAGGGTTTGCGTCTGTTTGCCAGCTTACGAACGCATTGTGATCAGATTTAGTGGAGGGTTTAGCAATGACCCAGGGGCAACTGATTAGGTTTCGACAACGATCAGTTTCGTTTCTGAATTGCGGAATGGGATCGTCATTCAGGATTCTTTACCATTAGGAGATAGCAGCTGCATCAAGCTTTTTAAAATTTGCCACAGGAGTGCCGTATAGAAGATACAACGATTTGCATCAATTTAGTATGGCAAGGACATGCGAAATGTGGCAGAAAATGTGCTCGTAATAACGGTCAGTGGTCACGGCCGCCCTTCCGTGTGTATCAGCATTTCAGCAGAAACACGCAGCTGCAAGACAGCAGTTGTGGTCTAATGAATAGCTTAGGCTCTAGCTGTGCGTGTTTCAGCATTAACGCCTTGGATTGCATGCATTGCCATCTCCTGACCACGCATTTCCGTCGACCTAATGAGTGATCGTGGGCAGCGCTAATCGCCTGTAAAATTTTCCATTGAACGTGTGTTTATTTAGCCGAGTTTTTTTGCATGCGCAGTAAAATGCCAGCAGGCATGTCAGCTGGTCGTCACGACGTCATGATAGTTACCTTGCTGTAGAAAATCAATTGGTTGCTCTGTCAAAACTCGATAGGCCCTCTAGTGTGTCCGGCAAAGCGCGTCCTGTAAGATTAGATTTAATAAAACGCAATCTGGCGGTTGAAACGCAGTTGCAAAACATTGTAGTTAAATATGAATCACCAAATCATTAGGCTTAAAAAGTATCTCGCAAATAAATACAAACACATAAAAAAATAACCACCAAGAACATACCATTATTTGAATTTTGTAGAAATGCAATATCATGGTGCAAAGTTTTGTGTCTAGCGACGTAGCTTTTCAAGGCCTATGCATACGTCAGTAATATGCCTAATGAGATGGACGTTTAGAATCATTAGTTTGTCTGAATTATAGGCCTACGTTTCGTGTGTAACCGATATAGTGCAAACGATCTAACTCTGTGTATGCCGTCACTGATGTATAATGAGTGCCTCTAGTCGTGAGTAAGAGACAGATGCTGTTACATTACATCGTACTGATCGTCATCTCATCTTTGACATTTCTATCGTAAAGGTCAATGCTTGTCCTTCACTTCTTTTTCTTACTATAATACTATATAATATCAAACGGCGTTCAATAAGACGCATAAACTAACAGTGTGTAGCATATACCATTACCAAGACGAATTTTTGCGCAAACAAAAACTGCGCGTACGTGTATATATTTCGCTATAGTTTTAGGCGGCACAGCTGAAAACACTAGCGTGGTCTGTCGGTCTGTCTGTTTGTGTCCGTCTGTCACACTCATGCGCCCTGCTAAAGCAACTCGCTTCAATTCCTGGCTATACAATTTGCTATAGGCTATGAGTCTGCGTATATACAAATTACAATGGTCGCTAAGTTATTATAATATCTGAATCTAACGTTGCTTGTTCGTGTATGCAATCGTTTTGGATCTGTTCTGACTTGTAGACGTGCGAAAGCCAATCGCTAGCAGATAGGCTATGCACGTTCATTGCTGTACTGTGCAACGTTAGCATGCATGAGCTGGGGGCTGCACAGTGTAGGCTACACCGCATTTTTACACACGTCTGTCTATCAAAAATACAGCTACAACAGGAACTGCATAGGCTGTAACGCGTCTTTTTTAGCGCCAGCTGGGCTTTCTTGTTTTTCATATTATGTCGCGCATGTATGTAAAATTTCCAGTGCCCCATTACATAAGAAGTCTAATAGACCATGGACATGGGTAACAACGTCAGATATTACTTGTACATTGTCATGTCTTTGTGATAGTGGTGTCTCTCGGGGTCTCTGTCCTGGATGTAGACGTGTCTGCTGGCAGTTGACTGCACTGCTGTTTACGTCAGTGCAATTAACTGTGGCTGATCGAGGGTTATTGAAGGTCATTTGGCAGCGAACAGCCACGAATCAATCAGTCCACGAAGCTGATCACCTATCGTTCCTGCTATACAGTTTCTTGCAGCAGCAGTAACACCGGCGTAGTTCATTAATATTTCCTGACGGCTTCTTGCTCGATGACGCCTGTCGGCACTCGGTCCGTTCGCACTCAGTTGGCAATGTGCTGCAACTACTCACAGCTATATAAACCGCTGTTATATGTGGCCGTCAGAGCCGGCGGAAGGGACCCCGTACTCATTAAGATGTCAGCGTTACATCACGACTAGCAAAGAATATTTAATCAACTTGTTTTAATATTTCGAATTAGTATATCTTCACCTACAACTGGTAAAAATTTCATGTAAATTGCTCGTAATTTGAGTAAATTATGAAAAAAAAACAAAAGGGGTCCTTTTTATGAAACACCGTGTATATTAACTTAGCGTAAACACTCAAATTTTCAGCTAAACTACTGAACCGGAACTGCTATAGGCTTTCGCGCGTCTCGTGAGCATTAGCTCAAATTTCTTGTTTTGAAAAGACAACACAAATTGTATCTGATTTTTTGCGTTGCAATTTTTTTCAAGTGGGCAAATTTGCGACTTTCAGTGAACGTCCAAAAGCCAAAAGTGTTCCAGCTTCAGGGGGGCTTCGCCTCGCCCCTGACGCCCTGACCCCCTGACCAGGGGCTCTGCCCCTAGACCCCGCTGGGCCCCCAGGCTCCTTATTTAGGGGCCTTACACTTGTATTTGGGCGGGGGCCTCCAACTCTCTTAGGCCGGCACTGGCGGCCGTCTTACTAGGTCTACACGTTACGCGTTTTGCCTGTCCGTTTGCCCGTACGAGCTCTTAACTCTAAAACAAAACAAAAAAAAACGTAAGTTTAAAAGATAATAACTGTGTCAGTATTGGCAGAAAGTAAACGCGCATAGCATGTTGGATAGGCCTATTTCGTTTTTCATTTTCCTAAAGTTTTAGACGGTCTGATTTCACGCACACACACACCGGTTAGCCTACTCCTGTCCTGACAACTTCCAGTTCCATGGATATATTTCTGCAATCCATGTTTGGTTTTCGGGTAGGGGTTTCGAGTCGGCAGATCGAACGGTTCTAGTCGGTGTTTACAGTATCGGCGAATGGGCGAGGAATAGCCTACATTTTGTAGATTGACTAAAATCTGAAATAATTCCTGTTTTTCACACTTATGTCTTAGTGGACTTGACGTACAGTGTATGTCATTGCTGCATGTCGGCTAGCTGCAGGACACATTGCGAGATGTGGATTTGACCTCGGTTGAGTTGAGCTCATTCATTAATTACCCTACGTCCGTGTACTGAAGTCAATTTAGTTGGCAAATTGGCATTAATATTTCAACGCTGCACCGCCACTGCTACTTACAGTCGTTAATTAGCACCGCGTATATACGTAAGTCAGCAATTTGCTCTGCAGGCGCGTACTGATTACCATTCTGTTACTGGCGAACACCCAAACTCCGACGACCGATGTCATGAAAACACGAGCTGACTCTCGAACGATGTATTGGAGGTAAGTGAGTAAGTAAGTGAACTATTAATTGTTCCTATTCTTTTTTGATTATAATTTATCGGTAAATTAAAAAAACGTCACAAACACAGATACATAGGCTACGCATCACAAAAATATAGGCTACGGTTTATTTGGCCATGAGAACGTTCGCCTTCTCGAGGAAGGGGAAGTCCGGTGGCCTTTACTTGTGATTGTTGACGGATGAAGCCGTTGAATTATTACTGACGCGGTTACTGTCCGCAGTAACGACGACAGTATGGTTTTTTTGCATCGTCGCTAAGTTGTTTTTGTTTGTTTTTTTTCTCTGTTAACACGATAACTCATAAATAGGCTCATGAACTTAGCTTGATGAAATTTTGCACAAACATGCACATCGACAGCCGCAAAAACTCTGTTGAATTTCACGATCATAGGCTAAAGGTCAAGGTCACAGGACCGGATTTCGGATACTTTAACATTGCGGCATAGAGCCTTGCTGCTACTGGCTGATGCTAGGCATGATAGCTATTGGCCGACGCTGACATCGTTGCTATAAATATCGCAGCATGCCACGGCCCACAGGGGCTACCGCGGACAGCCTTAGCCTTGCGCGAGGCTTGACAATCTAGTTGAGAATACGGCAGTAAGCGTTGCATAATTATAGCCTTTGTGCACAAAACAGGAACATGGCGGCAGTCCAAAAAGTGTATTCGATATAGTCTTACATGGCATTCTATTGTCTCCTAGCGTTGGTTTCTAGTCTCGATACACAGAAGTGGTTGTCATGCATGTGCTGCCATGCGACGCTTAGTTACTGTATTGGTGTATAGATCGATCATTAGCACAACAACACGCAGACTTTTTGTCGCTAGGTCTGCCTGTCACAACGTGCCGCTTGTCGCAACAGCATTAGTTGATTAGTCGACGATTAAATCATTTTTTATTTTACGTATACGTGCGTATTTTGAAGCCCACCTGAAAAAATGAACTCCAAAAAACCTAAGATTTTAGCTTTTTAAAAATAACCTTAAAAACCTCAAAAGTTTAATTTGTAGAATTTTACAGTTTTGTGTTTGTTGTAAAATTTATTACCTTTTATATTTTATTTAATTTTTAATCGTGATTTTCGTGTTATCGTCAATCATGTCTTTATTTTTTACTCACAAGAAAGCGTATAAAATGTTTTTCTGGGTCGTAAGTTTGTGTACGGTGTTTATTGGACATAATACAAGAAAAACCTTAAAGAACTTAAACAGCTAAAAACCTAATTTTAAAAAAAATTGATTTTTTCACCCAGGGGTTGCAGTCTTGTTTTAACACAGACAGACACGTCAGCAGCGGCCGATAATTCATTGCAAAGCGTTTGGCATGTCGCCGTCGTCGTCGTTGTTATAGCGACGATAACAACAACCACTCCAAACTGTGTGGCTGTCAGCCGTGGGCAATTGATTTATCTGTCCGCGAATATAGCCATGGATGACTATGACTTGTTCGATACTTGCCTAACTTAGGCCTAACTAACCTGATGTATACTGCAAAAATACAAGTCAATTGTTTGCCTGTCCGAATGAGGCATATCTGTACAGAAACTCTTTATTTCCGGATTTAAATTGCCACAAGTTATCTCATCGTACTTTGGAGTTTCCCACTTATGCAAAAAACTCGTATATCATTAAAACCCGTTCATACTGGCCTATAGCTTTACGAGTAAACTTCCAAGTCTGCAACAATTCGCAAAGTCTACTATGCAAAAAAGTATCGTCAATAATATATGTCGATTTTTCCACAGTTTTGGGGAATTTCTTTTATGGGAAACAGAGCTTTGCAGCAATGGAGAAGCGAAGACATTCCAAAAACGACATGCATATTATCTTTGCATCAGCAATCGCAAAAAGTTAGTTTCTCTGTTACCACGATAACTCATGAATCATTGCACTTAGCTAGCTTGATAAATTTTGCATGAACATGTACTTTGAGAACCCCTAAAACTGCTAAATTTTAAGGTCATAGGTCAAAGGCTAATGTCACAAGTGTTTGTTGTGTCTTCTTGTGTGCGTGACACTGTGCCTACCGCGGGCAGTACTTAGCCATTATTCAGACCTGGCAGTGTAGTTGTGAATGTGTGTTGTCAGCTGGTAGTGTTAATGGACCCTGCAGTGGATGAGAACGATGATGTGTTGCGTCAGAACAGATCGCGAGAGAAACAATTTATGTTCGACTTGGCGCTCGACGGCACCGCCACACAGGTATATGACCTTTAAAGGCGCGTTCAGAGCGACGTAACTGAACTGAACTGAACTGACATGGTTTAGTTTTTGACGAACTGACCAATGGGTAAGCAGTGATGCATTACAGTAGGCATCGTCTAACGACGTCGTTGGCCTTCGTGATTACGTTCACGTACGCGTGTGCCTGTTTACGTAGCAGCATTTGCTGGTACTCATTGCGCCTACCCACGTAGGGATGGCTAGGCTGAGTTAGTTTGAGTGGCTTGTTGCTTACAAAGATGGTTTACCCGTTTGCCGACAGTCGGTGCGTCGGTCCCCCCTTCAAGTGCTAACCGAGCCCCGCCAGAAAATGTCACTCTGCTGTCTGACATTTTGTGGTCTGTGTTGCTTCCTTTTTGTAGGACTCCTGTTTGGCCGGACATGCTGAACAGGCCAGAACATGCCTCCCTTGGCACTGCAGTACAAAATATTGGTGTGTACGCAACTAATGTACTCTGTGTTTCACATGACGATTGCTGTTGTGCTGCACTGTGTGTTACCAGCAAGAGATCTATGAGAAGACTTGCAAGTTTCTCATTCCAGGCGTCATCAACGGATTCAACGCTACGGTCTTCGCTTATGGCGCTACCGGTTAGCAAGCAGCGCTCTCACGCACTTATAATACGCATAGTTTTATCGTCTGTACCGATTCGCTACGACTTTTTTTCTGTATTTCGTTTCTTTGTGTGTTTTATTGTGCAGCTTTCGTCATAGGCCACGTTACGACTTTTGCTCCTCCGTCCGTTTTTTCATCTGTCTGTCCGCCTCTATGTCTATCCCGTGCAGACTTTTAAATCGAAAACTTAAAGGCGTAGAAAAAAGGCGGGAACGTTTTTCAGGGCATGAGTAATCTGTGTGCCGTTTTTTCTTGTTCAAAAAGTCAAAGGACATGAGAATCAAGATTAAGATCAAAATTACGATGGCGTATAGGTAATCACAGTGCTGTGCATTAGCCTACGTTCGGCAGGTGGCAGCACTGTTTTCGGCGGAGGATTGGGATTTCTGGTCTCTTCTGTAGTGTTGCTGTGTTGGTTGATGTTGTTTCCATCAGGAGCCGGTAAGACGTACACAATGCTCGGCAGAGACGACCATCCTGGCATAATGGCACACGCGCTCTCCGAGCTCTTTACTCAGATGAAACGTGGCAAAGATGATCACGTCTACAAAGTTACCATGTCCTATCTCGAGGTGCCATTCATAAACCCTGTATGATTACTGCTTTAATGGGGGTTCGTAGTACGTATGGCCGTCGGGCTTATCCGGTTGTTGGTCCGACGGCCTGGAACTCACTGCCAGCTGATGAACTCGGACATCCAGCTTGTGATGATGTTGAAAGCTTCAAACAGTGCTTTAAAACAATCTCGTTCAGTTTTTACTGTTGTGACTAGCGCGTTAGAGGTTAATTTTAACGTTATGCACTATATAAACTCATGTTTTACTTTACTTTACTTTACTTTACTTCGCAAGAGTGCAATGCAGATGACAATTAGGGTTTTTAAAACATTTTGTATTGGGCCTACTGCAGTGTTGTACTGCAGTTGTGCCAATGGAATAACTAATAGTTTTAGGCCATAGTTGCGTCGTCCAAAACAGAATAGATTTGCAAATAAATGCTTTACGTGACATCTTAATGGAGCTGAAAACTGATGGCTGTAGGGGTGGGCTAGACTGGAGTTTTCCTCCAATATTAGTTGTTGTCTTGAGGCGCCATCTCATGTGTCTCGATTGTGTTGGCGTGGTGATGTAGATATACAATGAGATGATTCGTGACTTGCTGAACCCGGGCAGTGGCTTCCTCGAGCTGCGTGAAGATCAGAAAGGTGTTCAAGTTGCCGGGTTGTCTGAACACTCCGCTCTTAGCACCGACCAAGTCAGTCCGTAGATCAGTGTTTTGTTGATTATCTCCGCCAAGTGAACGTACTGAACGCATGACATTATGTGTTCATCGTATTTTCTGTCGTTCTTGTGTCTGTCTGTGAGCATCGGCGTGACGTCATGATAACAATGACGTCATTACGTCACCTGCAGATTGTTTGTCGTCAGGCGACGTCACCAGCAGCAACGCAGGAAGTAGTTATAGCTATATTATGGACTATTAATTAAAAAAATAATTTTCGTTAAAAATGATTATTCTAAGTTTCTAACTAACAGATTCACAAAAATGTGTTTAAATTACTTTTTTGTAAATAAATTCATATGGCAGTGATAACGTATGCACTCTCACTAGCGCTTTCTAGAAACATTTTGTTACAATAAAGCAAGGCAGACAACAGTACGTTGTTTGGTTTTTATTTATCTAAAAATTAAAAAAAAACTGTTCTGTAATACTTGTAGTTTCTGTACGATAATGATGGTGTTGTTGAGAGGGTGACAACTCTGGCCCCACTTTAACGGCAGGGAAAAGTTAGCAGAAGGGAAGGGGAAGTAAAGGGAGAAAAAAGGAAAGTGATGGGGATAAGAGCGTAAAAGATACGAAGGGGGGAATGGAAATCGCTCACCCACTACCGTATAATTTCGGCTTAGACATTTTTCTGTGTTTTGTGTTGTGAAGGTAATGTCGATACTGAAGGGCGGTAACAAGGAGCGTACTCAGGAGCCGACGGCCGCCAACAAAACGTCGTCGCGTTCGCACGCCGTGCTCATTGTCTCAGTCAAACAACGACAGCGCGTCACCGGCATCCACCAGCAGGTGCGCGTAGGCAAACTGTTTCTGATCGACCTGGCCGGTTCGGAGCGCGCTGCCAACACGCAGAACCGCGGCAAGAGAATGGTCGAAGGAGCGCATATCAACCGCAGCCTACTGGCACTGGGCAACTGCATCAACGCTCTTAGTACGTACCTACAGCATCACTGTAATCTAGCTAGACAAGTAACGCAGCTGTTACTAGGGAAAGCCGACCGTGCCGCTTGTGTCTGAAGGCTGCAGCGTCCGACTTCTGGTTGGGGATAGAAATCAATTACCCTGAGGTAACTGCAGTTCCATAGACGCTATGTTAACGCTGCTCTGAAGCTCTGCTGTCATCACTAGTGTAACAGATATCACGTGAGGTCATCTTGCCAGGCGTTTATCGTACTGATTGCAAATAAATTTCAGCCCGTTTGGGGAATGAGGTTTGTAGTGGTGTTAGACTTGGTACCACAGGTAGCCTTTAGGCAACCCTGTTTACTTGTTCAGACAGTTTTTCGATGAGACGTACCGTTTAGCCACAGTACATGCGTTACAGACAACAGACAACAGACACAAACTGTGTCGACATATTGTGCGCCGACCATTTGACCTTTAACCTTTCAAGCGCCCTTAGTGAAAGAAGCCGTTAAGTGATTGAAGAAATAATCGATTGATTTGCACGCCGTGATCTTTTCTACGCAACATTTGTATATGAATCATTTGGCTACTTTCAGTACCTTGATTACTTTACTTTAGGCCTACTAATTTATCTGCTAGAACTTTGTTGTAGGTGACAAGCACCCGGGCGGTAGGTACGTGAACTATCGAGACAGCAAGCTGACGCGCCTGTTGAAGGATGCGCTAAGTGGTAACTGTAAGACCGTGATGATCGCTCACATCAGTCCAGCAAGCTTCAACTTCGAGGAGTCTCGCAACACTCTGAGCTACGCCGACCGAGCCAAGAACATTCGCACCAAGGTCTGTTTTGTCTTTATCATTTTTTAATTGCGCTACAATTTATGGTAAATAAAGATGTATTTTTGCTCGGTGGCGTAGCACTTAGAATGTTGGACGTACTATCGAAAGGTCGTGGGCTCGACTTTCGGTCGGGTTGCTACCGTGTGATTACTACCGAGATGAGACAGATAACCACTTTGAGCATATAACAGACACTAAGGTCAACTCAGCCTTCTATCCCTCTGGTATAGGTAAATCAAGTATCGGCCTGTGTGGCGGGAGTTAAGGTTGGGCACGTTCACCTGTCACTGTGTGATCCGATATGGCAGGTGACGCTCCATAGCTCTGGTCATCCTGCACTGCACTGTCTGGCTGCAGTAAGTACCCTATATTGCTACTAGTGCAGCCAGATAGTTCAGTGCAAGGTGACCTGAGCTACGGAGCGTCGCCTGCCATATCGGATCACACAGTAACACAGGTATAGGCGTGCGGTGTGATGTACAGGTGCGTCAGAACGTGTTGGATATGACGCTGCACATCGCGCAGTATTCCAGCATTATTGCTGATCTGAGAGATGAAATTCGGCGTCTCAGACAGAAGGTTGACCATCATCAGCCAGGATCACGCAAACAGTCCATCATCGCCTCAACCACCACAGGTAATAATACCACTGCCAACATGTATGCGGCCGTCCGTATAACGTCCACAGTGTGCACTGTGCTTAGTATGCATTGGGCGCTGTAGTCGCTCGACGCCGGTGAGCCGCCCGCCGCACCGCCGCCGTAAGTAAGCATTTATGCGTACGTGAGATGTGAGATGTGGAGCGTCACCTGTCTGTTTCGTAATAAAAATGATGTTTTTGACGCCTGATAACATTAGCCTTATTGATCTGAAATGAGTGAGTGAGTGAATAGTGTAACTTAGTATTTCGTCCGACGGTCCGACACAGTATAAGTCATTTCAAGGACGGCCTTTTATTGAGCTGAAAGTTGGCACATCAATCATTGTCATCAGAAACGTTTAAACCAATTTTTATGTCGTTTTTAGCCGACCGTACTTAAGTAGCGGTCGAGCTATTGGCGTGGTTGTCGTCGTCTGTCCGTCTGTCTGTCCGTCTGTCCGTTTGTAACGGATGTACCTTGGCTAACGGGTAGGTGGTATGGGAAAACCTTTTGTACGAATAATTAGCCATGTGCGTGAAACTCGAGCATGCAAAATCTCAGCGACCTACTCCACGGGGAAAATTTTCAAATTGAGGGTTGAATAAAGGGAGGGGGTAAGAAAAATGTGCGTTTTTCAACGGAAAACTGGTGTTTCTAGTTGGGAACTAATACAAGACGGACGGACGAACGGACGGACAAGATCTATTGGCCGATCAGTTGATAATTTCCAACAGTATTTTTATTGTTGATGAGCAAATAAAACAGTTGTTTGTTCGTACGGTTGGTTTGTGGGTGTATGTATAGCGGCGGAGTTAGTGGTCGGTGATTACGAGAGCGATTTCACGCGACTTAAGAACGAGCTTCTCTCAGCCTTACAGACGCAAACCAATCTTAGGTAGGCACTAGGCATAGGCTATTGTATAGGCCAGTTAGACCAACCAGTATAGTTAGTAGCCTTCTCTATTTTATTTGTGTTTGTAGTCTGTCTCTCTGAGCTACTGTTTTATATTAACAACAGCGGCTAACGTGAACAGCATTTTATCACTAAACGGAACATACTAATATCGGGCAACAACTTTTCGATCGTCTGAGTTTTGAATAACGGTTTGCTTTAGTCTGTTCTTTGTCAGGCGTCTTTTTAAACATTTTAAACCAAGACAACACTGTGGTAAAACAATGATCCGTGTGACACCAGAATGTGTTATATGTGATGTACGGAACGTTAATTTTGTGACTGGTTTGACTAAATCTCACTGGTTTAGTAGCTACTCATCGACCACGATCGCATTTTTTTTAGTTCATGCGTGCTTCGTACGAACGTCTGTGCTTCTGTTGGTGCAATTTCTGAACACTGATATTTCGCAAAGTGGATCGACAGCTTTTTGGTGCGGTGGGAATTTTGATGATCATCTTGTTGCAAATATTTTACCGACTCTGTATCAGTGAAATAATTCCGAAAATCGGTCAATACCTGGCGAAGACATGGACAAGAGTTTGGAGGCAAGTTTTTTGAGTCACGATGTAGTTTGAGTGTAGTGCAGTTATATAATTTAGCAGTATAATTAGTTAACCAGTGGACTATATTGTGTGCGTAGACAAGAGCTGTTGGAGATGGTAAACAGTGAATCAGCTAACAATGTTGAAGCTATGCGTCTTGACCTCCTCGTCAACAGGTTAGCATTGCTTGTCTGTAGAATTAACAAGTATAGCTCTAACTTTGCTATAAAACATTAGGCTAACCATAAAAATATGTAAAGTCCTTTCCCAGCCATAAGGCCCACAGGGCGGCGTTGATCTTCGTTTTCTTTCCGCTCAGCTGGACACCAGCTTACACTGTAAAATTTTGGAGACAGTGCATCGCGCGGTGTGCCTGTTTACGTCCCAGCTTTCGCTGGTACTTATTGCATTTATCCACCGAGGGATGGCTAGGCTGAGTTGATCTGGGTGGCTGGTTACACATCGAGATGGTCATTCATCAAACTTTTAACCAGGTCCGTCGAGAGCCACAGCGGGGCCCGGAGAAACATTCTCACAGGGCCCCCAAACATTTTCACGGGGCCTCTCTGGGGAGAAAATTTTTTTTTCAGAATGGTACATTCTGGCGTACTTTATATTTCTGGCCGACGGTGGGACCCCCAAACGTCGTGGGGCCCGGCGTAGCTTACCCCCTCACCGCACCCTCTCGACGGGCCTGCTTCTAACCGGACCAACTACTCTTCATCCCCTCGAGTACAGGTAGTTTGGCTGGAGTTGTGGCAGGGCACCTTCACCTGTGTCGAGTTGGTGTGATCCCTTACGGCAGGTGACGCTCCGTAGCTTTGAGATGGGTTTCCTTTTTTAGAACACGATCCGATGTTTCAGCCTAATGTTCAGCAGTATAACACGTTGTAGGTCTAGCTGTGTGTGTTGTGTCTAGTCAGTCAGTTTATATTATAACTAATGCCATCGCGTGCCTTATATGTATACAGACTGGAACACGAGCAGCTCTGTCCTGCCTTGCAGCGTGATGACATTATCGGTAAATTATGTTTATTTACCTATTTACTTATATATTGTTTATTGTATTGGATGCAGCGTGCTTTGTAGAATTTTGCCATATGTAATCTTTCCTAAAAATTTTTGGCAAATCCGTTCATAACTTTTCCGTAATCCTGCTAACAAATTTTTTGCCCTATCTTGCATTGGTAGAAAAATCGAAAATTTGGTCCTTTAGTTCTGGTCTTGAGCTTTGACCTATGACCTTGAAATTCAGTAAGATTTTAGAGGTTGTCGAGACATGTATTGGTGCAAAATGTCATCGAGCTAAGTGCAGTGATTTAACAGAGAAACAGGGAAACGAAAAAAAACCTGGCGACGATGCTGAAAACAATACTGCTGTCGCTACCGCGGACAGTAATAATGATGGTGTGGTAATTCCAGATGAGAAGGACAGCAGTGAGAGTATGGACGTGAATCAGTTGAGAGATGAACTGGAAGCTGTGCAGAAGCAACGTTCACAGTCGGAGAAGAAACGCGTCGCTATTGACAGGCAACTTGTCGACGCCGCTAACAACATCAAGAAGATCCAGCAGGTTAGTTGTCTACTCTTACCTAGTTCACACTTGCTCTGACTGACTTGTCTGTCGTGCAGGGGACGCTGAAAATGCGCGACATGAAAATGTGGCACAAAGAAAAGTATGGAACGCCGTATGTCGACTGACTTTTGAGTCACTGGGTTGTGACGGATCAGCCGAGCTTGTCGACGATCTGCACTTCTCCCTCGGTGTAACTTTTACGTTGGTCAAAGTGCATAAACGCAATAAATGCTAATGTTATTTTACTTTGAGTGGTAGAACTACTTCGATTTTATCACAGGCAACCGGGCGAAAAAAAATCCCCACCATTAAGATCTTACGAATTTGCGTGCTTTAGTCGGGAATAAGTTGACCAGCGTTTACAGGAAAGGAAGAAAATAAACGTATTGCATCAGATTTTATACGGCCCTGTTGCAGTGCACATATTAGTTATTGGAGCCTGCATACCCGGACATTTTCCCCACGTATGGCGCTGCCGAGTGTAAGTTGTATTTCATGTAAGTATCAATCGCTGACATATAGCAAATATCCAAATGTATTAATGTCTCACATAGAGCAACATATACAGCATATTAGAAAGTGTAATAGTTATGAATAAATATGCACAGTTATATACAGCAAGTCTTTTGATATATCAATTTAAATGTCGTTGAAATAAGGCGATATTTATACAGCTAATGTCCAAAAGGAGAAATAGTGTTATAGTCACTGTCACTTTCACTGGAAGCGGACTGTGCGCGCGATCGCACGCAAGGCCTCTTTCACCGTCTTCCAGTCAACACGTCTTGCTGCACAGATGGTGTGCAGTTGACGCTGCAGAATCTGGGTAGACATCTTCAGATGCTTTGCCGGCGGCTGGCCACGTGCATTCTGCAGCAGTGAGGTCGACGCCGCGGCCGCATTTTGCTGCAGTGACTCGATGGCGCACCACACCTCGGGTGTATACGCCTTGTCCGGTGGTCGCCGTTCAGCGTGGCGACATGCAAGTTCCAGGTGGACAACGGGATCAGCGGCGGCAGCGGACGCAGCGTGATGCGCGGAATGGAGGCGCCGCCGCCGTCGTCGTCAGCCGCTGCAGCAGGTCGCTAGCAGCGTCTGTAGCTTGTCGGTCTCTTCCACGTCTGTAACCCAGTCGTGCAGCACCTGCATGCCGTCGACGACGTCAGACTCGGGGAGGAAAGCCACGCACGCGCTCGTCATACATAAAGGAAGGGGGAAATGTTCAGGTATGCAAAAAAGCAGGGGGGAACGTCCGAGGGGGGAATGTCGGTCTCTCGTTTAACAGCATGGTCTAATGCTATTGTATATGTATAGGAGCTACGTCAGTTGTGTGAGAGTCAAGCGTTATCCGCTGATCAGCTGGACCTAGTACAACTGCTCGACAAACTCCACGCTTTACAGGTTATACTTTCCGTCTAATAAACGCTTGTAAACGTTTTAAAATACTTTTATACAGTTTTTATACATGTATGCTAATGTGTAGATGAACTCCAAATCAGGTTGGAGCTTCGCGTATGATGCTTGATCGAACGCCAGAAGAAACCAAAACGTTGGAGCTTATACAATACAATAAAATATTCTTTTAATACAGTTGTGTACAGACCGCTGGGAATGTCACATACAAATAAAAATATAGCGAACAAACAAGTGCGACGCAGGATAGAACTATGACTAATGATTATGGTCATAGTGATGGAATACAATAATTTTTTTAACACAACAACTGCGGTAATCTGAAAACTGCAGGCTGGTGGCGCAGTGAAATAAAATAAACGACTGCAGAATTTGAAAGATTATTAAAATAACGTGTGTTGTAGGTGGACAACTCAGAGCTACAATGTCAGCTGGTGGCCGCACGGCTGGACGTTCGACGTCGTGATCTGCTGATAGACTGTCAGCATCATCACGACAGCGTGGCGGCGACTGTCATCAGTCGACAGCGACGACTTATAGACGACAACGCCATCTACCGGCCCACCGACCTACAAATGCTGGACGATGTGTGTGATAAACAGACTCAGCAGATACACAACCTGCGCAACAGCGGCGCCTTTCTGCCGGCCATCTCTAGCAACAAGGTCTGAACCACTACGAAGAGTTTTTAGCCGGTGTCTAGCTGTGTTTAAACATTGAAAAAAATATCAGCAATTGACATCGAAAACCGGCAGAAATATCCGTCAAAACGTAACTCCCAGAATCGATCGAACTTCTGTTGCACAAGTAAGTTTTGCACATTATGTAGTGAATACACGAGGCGATCGTCGCAGTGATCGATCGCCGCAAGGATCGCCTCGTGTATTCACTACAGGCGATCGGTCGCCGCGACTATGCAAATTAGCACCAGTCACAGCGCAACGTTTGGCAGGAATATGTACTGTGTTATTACGCTGTTGATGACGTCACACTGTTTACGTTGAAAATGGAGTCCGACGATGATAATGTCAATGTTAATTTGTTTAATTCGTCAAAAGGTAACTCATTACCAGCTTTGAGTTTCAGCTTCAAGATGTACTGTTTTGAAACTTCTGCGACCTGGTCATTTTGTTTTTATGCCAATCCAGCCACTGGCTGCCATATGCAATAAATCGTACATTATAATGGCCGTCTAGGCCCCAGAAATGAAGCTTATTTTTGATCGATACAATTTGCATAGCGGCGACGATCCGCAAACGGGTTGTTTAAACGATCGCCTATTCAATTGCGGCGATCGTCGCCGCGAAGATCGCCTCGTGTAAACACTACGTTACTCGAGTTGAAGTCGTTCTTTGCTAGTAAATCGTAGGTCAGTGGTTAGCAGTAAGACATATAATTACGACGGCCACCAACAAGAAAAAGATATGTGCTATAACAGCGGTTTACGTGCGATTAATATATTATGATTGCGAGATTAACACGATTATCTGTATAAAGAATGTTATTTGTGTGGTGTTAGAATTTGGTTCGTCAAGGTGCAGTCGACGAGCGGCATACTAACAACTTATCTTCACCCCATGACACGTTAGTCATATTTTACTCGCTACACTTTTATATTTAAATATTTAACAGTAATGCTTACGAATTTGAACATTTTGAACACTTAATGTAAAGATGCTTTAATATTGACAGCACAACGCTATAGCGGTAGTCTGTTAAAGTGATGACACACTGGCCAGTTTAGGCGCCTGTTTCTGGTACCAGTTGACTGGTACCAGAAACTGGTCAGTCTGTCATACTTTTCTGGTGCCAGAAACCGGCATTGGATAGAGCACGTTCAATTTCGTGCCGGAAACCAGCGGGAAAGCTGAACTGTGATTGGTCAGTCTGAGCAGATGATAGCATTGCACGTTTGTTTGTAAACAAAAATAAAAGATGAAGTGGAGTGACGAAAGTTTTTTCAACTCATACTACTACTACTACTACTTGGTCGCCTGTTGGCGACCAACCACGTGTCCGTGCCAGATGTCCCTATCCCTCATCAGTGTGGCCAGCTTTGCCGCGTCTCGCGCACCCGTGTCCCTCTTCAGGGTGTCCACGTATGTTGCCTAGGGTCTTCCCCGTCCTCTGCGACCGTGGCTGGGCTCCCATAGCACTAGAGGTTGTGCGCTGAGTTCTGAGTGGCGGATGCAGTGGCCTGCAAGCTGTAGTCTTCTGGCGGCAGTTATGTTGCTGACATGAGGGAGGTCTCCATATAGGACCTCGTTGGGAGTGTGGCTGGACCAGTGAGTGTTGAGGGCCTTACGCAGCATTCTGGTGTATGTTCCGTCCAGTGAGTGCTCCATGGCCTCTGTGAGTGCCCAGGCTTCGCATCCGTATAAGAGGATGGACTCGACAGTCCCTTTGAAGAAGCGAACTTTCAGTTC
>Ga0209671_1001611_pt1 | contig 19257 bp, 5 predicted proteins | sample WorMetHERISLAND2_2_FD_187401 | JGI IMG/M metagenome (GOLD analysis project Ga0209671, IMG submission 187401) | Marine gutless worms symbiont microbial communities from Max Planck institute for Marine Microbiology, Germany - Olavius geniculatus... | ecosystem: Host-associated > Annelida >...
CCTGGGGCTCGCTCCCAGGCCCCCACACATCAGGGATTCCCATGTTGTAAAAATTGCTTAACCTTTCACAAAGACGAAGGTTATCACTAACTGTTAACTTTTCAATAAAAATTTTAAGGACAACGTCAATTCTTGATGTGACATCGTAATTAACAAAAGCGTGCTTATTAATGGCCAGCGCAGATTTCGGCTACTGTGTATTCATATTGCAAACAAAAAAAACGTATTTGTCAGGGCTTCCACAAAATCAGGTATTTCAGGGTCTCGCGTTCGTAAATCCAGCTGCAGACTGGAGAATTGTCGTGCATTGTGCTGCTTGCATTAGCACTCCAAATCGTATGTGTTTAACGCTTTATGACGTCATAAATTTCAATGACATCACCTCCGCTTTAAGCTTAACTTTTACCGGTGTGTAAATGTTATAAAGTTTGTTAGTATAATATATGGGGCCTATCAAGTTGTAAACTTTTTTCTAATTTTTCTCGTACGTATAGTTTTATTTCACGGCTGGCACAGATTTTGGCTATTGAACATTTATAACCGCAAATGAAAAATTCGTGGACGTACTTGTCAGGGCTGTCACAAAATCACATGTCCCAGGGCCTCGTGTTGAAAAATCTGACGGTAGACTAAAAATGTTATGCAACAGCGAACCCAATTTTACGCTGATTGCGCTGGCACTTCAAATTGTTCCCGTTTAACGCTCTATGACGTCACACATTACAGTGACGTCATATACGCTTTAGACTCATACGTGTTTAGGAGAAACATGCGTTTTATTGGTGTATAAATTTTAAAAAAATTTAGTCTAACATATCGACTTGCAAAACTTTTTGTAATGAGTGAGCTGCATGAATTGACTTAGTTTATTTATTTCATTCAAAGTAAGTTTACAAAGCGTGCCATCATAGCAATGATGGTAAAAAAACACAAACGAAAACGGACTAAAAAGCACTAATAGAAACTACTGACCTACGCAATAAACAAAACAGTTCACAAAATTTCTAACAGCATTGGAGGAACAAATAATTAAAATCGACCCGTTTTATAATTATTAGGTTTAAAAGCAGACTAATAAAATTAACTATGTCACACATAAATAATTTCGCACATTAGCCTGACAACTAGTTTATTAAAACAAAAATAAAACAAACGATGACTTGGCGTGGATATTGCATTATCTCTTAAACACTTTATGAAGTTTGTAGTGGTGACCTCCGGTATGTTACTGGCATGTTCGTGCTATAGGTTTAAAATACATTCGTATGCAATGACGCCACTTTTTTCGCTGATTCCCCAGTTGCACACACAGTAAATCATTCTGTGAATTTTTCAGCCAGAGATAATATTATTTAAGTGACAGCAGACATCTTTTGAACCCTGAAAGCGGATATCGCGGCAAAAAGTTATCCGTAGCCTATACGACGTAACTACTATATAGCAGGCTGCTTTTTTGTTCAATTCTCCGTGCTGAACGATGCTTTTTTGGCCGGTGTCCGATCATTCTGTTGCCTTGGTACAAGCTAATCTGCAACCTCACAGTACCATTGTCTTCAAATGCTTTCTGTAAGCCTGTACATTAGTACTGAAATGGGTAAAGTGACTTTTCGTTGTTTTTGGTGTTTAGCCAAGCCGCCCAATCCAACTCAGCCTTTCACCAGCTGGGGTATGTAAATCGTGTATAAGCCTGCTTTCCCGAGGTTAATATGAGATGTGTGCACCTGTGTTGGGTAACAGGTAACAATGTGTGATCCGTATAGTTTTGCCTTGAGTTTTCTATTACAAAGATATGCACACAACCTTAAACTCAGCCTGGCCGTCCTTTGGTGAATAAGCTTAATGAGTAAGACTACTGGCGATGGCTATACGTCCACCGCCTAGGAAGAAACGGCAAGTTCTGCGTAGTTTTAGACCTCTGACTAAAACTGCTGGCACATGAACCTATATTGAGGGTGGTATGTCAGCTTAATATCATTGTGATTAACCGTCGCCAGCCCAAAAGTTAGCAAAAACAAGGCTTATTATTTTCCTTTGCTCATTTTTTTAAAAGTAACTAAACCAACGCTTTTGGCGGGCCAGATACCTTCCTTGCACTCTCAAACGCAGCACTGTTAGAGGAATGCACTGTGATACATACTACAGTTACTCATTGCTAATTATTCATGCTTAATTATCGCGAATGACACCTGAGAAAAAAATAAAGATCCTGCTGTTTTTTTTCGATGGCAGACAGCAGCATCCTAACGATATATTTAGCTAGCGAAGCATGCACGCGACTTGCGTAATAATCGTCTCACGTTTAGCTACATACCGCCATATTAACATCACATTCTTAGTCTAAGTCTATTGATACACAGTGTCTGAATATCCGTATCGGGTTGCGGCGCCATACGATCGCCAAATAATAAAAATAATTTTCCGCTACGAGTTTCATAAATATATCATAATAGCATAGGACCTACAAAGCTCGTGGTTTATTTGCGTCGCCTGCGTGAACGTTGCATGTAGGCCTAACAGTTTGCGTTGCGTGTGTTGCGCTATAGATGGAAGAAACGACGAAGTATGCCTATATGCGCCATTCAGATTAGTTCCGGTGCGGTCCTGGCTGAAGATGGGGGAAGTGTCCGGGGAATGTTCGTCTCCCGGCACGCTTTGCCTTTACCTTACGCAATATGGGGGGCCGGACGAGCACTCATTTGGCACTTATCAAGCACTGATCAAGCACACATTGAGCTGGATCGACGAGCTTCATCGTGTAAACAGGGTATTAGTCTTATACTGATATTCACACAGGTCTGCGACGTTGACGCGTGTCGAGTTGGATCGCGTCGGCGTCACAGGTGTTATTTGAATTGCCGACGACTGACGACGGATTTCGGTCGAAAATGTGGAAACTAAACATGTTTAGCATTTTATCCAATGTGATATCGACCGTGTGCAAAAACTATCTTGATTCACAGACAAGTTTTTAATTCTAACTGTTGAGTGAGTAGCGCTTAAAAAATTCAATGACTTTATTGGAAATTGGATCAGAAAATGTTCAAATTCGTTAGCCCTCCTACCACCGCAGTTCTTTAAATACCCAGCCGATACCACCGTGATAGCCGTTGACCTCACTCGCCTTTGTTCTTTTTAACACATTTTTGCGTTGTAGGTTTGCTTTTAATTTGTTATTCATTATTTACAATTGGTTTCATATGCAACAGTTGTAATAGTTGCAACCAGAGATGGACACCGGCCATTTTTTGACCCGGATTCGACCCGACTCACATACGTCCGACCCGTGACTCGACCCGACCCGCTTCCACGCAAATGCAATGCCTTTCATTACATACTACATTTTTTGCAATAAAAAGCGATGCTGTGCGAAGTAGGCTACTAAGCATGAGTACTTAAGGAAAAGTAACAGTTTTTGCTATTTTTTACTTAAGTAAAAGTAAAAAGTGAAATTACATAATAAATACGCAATTCTTTGGCTTATATACAACCATGAATAACTACGAGTATTATTATTTTTGAGCTGTCGCTGATCGATGTTTGCTTGATCGTGTAGAACCCCTATTAGTGTGATGAATACTCGTTACACAGTTATGAGTCACGCTGGGCGTTCTTCCGGGTCGCCTGGAGTTGGTGTCACGCAGTCGGCTGGCGTGATATTGGCGATGAATACTGCGGCTGCGACTCAGTCAGTGTCTTCGGCGACTTGGCGCAACTAACCGTCACTGCTCAGTCTTCCGCTGCGCGCTGCCACGTCGTAAAACTACCCATAAAATTACTTGTGACCATTGCTGGTTATTTGATTTTGAACTACACACTAGTCATTGCTGTCTTGGCCAATTAAGTGACAACAGCAAGAATAGTAGAAAAAATGCATAAAAATGTGGTAAAATAGATCTGACCCGCGAGCCAACCCGATCCGACCCAATCAGCGGATGGACTCAATCCGTGTCCATCTCCGGTTGCAGCTGCAACCGTTGTAGTATTTGTTGTAGTATTAGCAATGGCTGCAAAAGTTCCTGCAACTGTTTCAGCAACGTGATCGCTGTATTCCAAAGATTTGAGTTCGCAACAGTGAAAACTATTCGAACTCTGACAATATATTTGCAGAAGATATAGACAAGAGTTTGGTGTCTTGTTTATCGACTTGCCGTGTAGTTAAGTTAAGTCAAGTCGCGTCGGCAAATCAATTTACACACGCGACGCGACTCAACTCGACAGTTATTTCTCGTTTACACTATCAAGCAAACATCGAGCAAACACCGAGCTGGCTCGTCCAGCCAACTAGAGCCAGCTCGTCGAGCCAGCTTCATCGTTTAAACGGGATATTAAGTCGCGTCTGCGTCGCCGATGTGAATTTGGTAATTACCAGTAAGGTTTAATAAGCACGTGCATAATGCTACTTAATACAAGAAGCCCAGCTGTTGCTGAGATAGCTGACAGTACTGGTAGTAAGTAACCTTCAAGGTCATCCACGGTCGATAATTTTTATGTCATTTTGAAGCCAATGTGCTACTTCCTACCAGTGATTAATAGCAAACTATAGGCCCTATCTTGCACTGTTTAGCCACATTACATCCGTGACAAACGGACGGACAGACAACAACCATGAAAACAGTTAAACCGTTAAGTACGGTCGGTTAAAATGCTGTACATTATCCACACACTTGCTGCATATGTAGCCCACAGCGAGTTATATTTATTCATTATGCGGTAGCGGTCGCGCGGTGCTTACAGCTGCAGTAAGTGCGGCATGGATTGTGTTACGTGCAGTCATGAGAGTGAATTAGGGAATATAGACTTGGACTCAAGCACCGCTATTCACACGTGCTTTTTGTGCCAGTGCTAAAAAGGTTCACGTAGAAATCTCCAGATGTATCTCCAGGTACCTCTGAGCTATTATAAATACATGGGTATTATCCATTAAATATTTTAACTTTTTGAAAATTTATTTTGCCTTAACACACAAAACACACAATAGAAAACCAAACACAAAGTAGACAAAAAACAAACACACAATGCAAACAGCAAAAAAATAATAAAATAGAGCAGAAGTAAACAAAGTAAAATAAATTACAACACTCAAAACCTTTAGCTGGCAGCATACCCTTTCTGTCCTGATATTTTGGTTAATACCCGATTTGCAAATACGCTTGGTAAACACAAATCCTGGTATCAGCTTCTTGCGAAAATGCATGACTGTCGGTATCAACTTTATACGTTAATACTACGATAAGCCAGGAGAAAAAAATACTCTGTTACTTTTTCGATTATTAATTTTTACGTCGCCCGCTGCTGCTCTGACGTAACGGTGACGCATCACGCGAGGAGTGCGAGAGGCTTCGGGCGGCCGGCCAGACAATAGGCCTAGACTTCACTGAACAAGTACCTGTAGCGGTATATACATGCCTCGCCGACACAGGCTGCAAAGGTATTCTGACGTTATGTCTGCAAAGGCGCCTACAGAGCGACATGACTGAACTAAACTGTACCGAACTGACACGGTTTAGTTTTTGACGAACTGAACAATCGGCAAGCGTGGCGAGCTTATTGGAACGCGTACCCGAGCTCATTCACGTAGGCCACCGACGCCGTTAGACGGTGACCACTATAATGCATTACTGCATACCCAGTGGCCAGTACGTCAAAAACTAAACTACGTCAGTTCATTTCAGTTCAGTTACGTTGCTCTGTATGTCCTCAAGTGCCTCAATGCGTGGCCGGCCAAACTACCGTTTCTGCGTTTCACAAGGTAGCGCAGCAACAGCACATATAGGTGAGTTGAGCAAAACTATAGTCATTTACGTCAAGTTCCTTCATGATGTTGCACACCAGCCAAGCAATATTAAAATCGGCCACTGTTTCACGGAGTTAGCCTACCAAAAAATCACACTGGCACTTATTTTATCTAAGACACGGAGTAGTTTTGTTTAACTTTAAACATAGGGCTATTATCTTGTTCTTACGGCAAAGATGGAAAACAAATAGCACGTGGTCGTCAACGACTGACATTTCTTGGATGAGAAAAGGGCAACTAGTACTCAGTATATGATTGCTACTTTGAAACAACGAAGACAGAGCGACGCCATGACTGCCGCTTAAGTCTGGATCCGCACACTAACGGCCGGTTTTTGAAACAAGGGGTAACATAAAGTTAACTCTCGATTCGAAGATTTCCCCTCGTTTCAGAAACCGACAATAAATATTACTAAGCTACCCAACGGCCGCCACACATCCAGAAGCCCCTGACAGTATACGTAACATCCGTCAACAGGGCGAATAAAGTAGGCAAAAAACGTCACACAATCGCTGCTACAGAGCCTGCCTGTATGAGGTGTACAGTGTACCGTACGGATGCAGATACAAACATCTGTGTAAGTGCATGCCGCCACTGCAGCCGCCGATCTGAGCCGCGAATCAAAAGTGCTAATCGGACACCTCGGCTAATTTCTATTGTTCTTTGAGAGCAGACATATTGGTTGGTAGGACATTTGTGCAGAGTACCGACGACGTCAGCAGACGGACGCTTTCGTGCCTACATAGCCGCTGTTAATTACTGATGAGCAATTGACTCAGATTGTGGAAATATTAATATTCATGTTGCGAAAACGCCTTTGGTTTCATCAATTTGAACGCCGGTCTCCAAATGTTAATTATGCTTGTCATTAGGTGTCGATTAATGTCTACCGTCATCCACGAAAACAACCAATATCGATTACACGACAAAATCGCGGATAGCAATCTGCATCTTCGCTAATCGTGCACTCGACGTTATCGTGTAACACATGGGTAGGCACGACGTGGTGACGCACTAGCGACACCTGCTGGCTACAGAAGCTGACGTACTGTTCCCGGCGCGCCAGCTACATGTACATGTACTTTCGTGTCTTCTATAGTCAATAGCTGCAAAACTACAACAGTTTATGCTTTGTTTCGACCAAAGCGTCATCATCAGTAGGGTGCTAAATTTTCCACCAGCCAGGTTGACGTCAGTGTCGCCGTCACAGCGTCATATACTTCACTAAGCACGTATTTTTGACTGCCAGATGTTTCTGTCTCTCCTATAGGGCCTACCCAGCGTAATGCCCAGCGGCGTTGTGCTGGGTTGGAAAAAACTTTTCATGGGAATGGAGCAGGCCGATTACACTTTGCGCGTAACAGATAGGCTTCGCCGCAAATTTTCGACGAAAAAAATCGCGGGTGCTTAAAATTTCGATTTTGCATCTAAATCCCTCCAAAACGGAAAATTTCCGTAAAACACATTTGGTACTTTCGAGCAAAAAAACTTTATGGACAAAAAGTATGACTGAAATTTAGGAAGGAAGCAATTGGGGAGCTACCCTGCTGTCTTGTTATGACCCCAATGGCAGTACGCAGCACTGAGAAATATAAAATCTATTAAAATCAGTCTGAGATTCGTGTCTGCCTAAAGGCAAAATTGTGGCGTCAGCATCTGTCAGACTATGATGCTTTGCCCATCATAGGCACAATAACATTGGACAATTTCGTACATTATCTGTCACGTACAATCAACTTCATGTTAATCTAGAATGTCTCGCGGTTTTTTTGTATCACAGTTGAGCTTGTAAGTTATTATAGTTTATATACTTTTATTGACCAAAATAAATACCGGTAGCTTACAAACATCCAAAAGGCACTCGTCATATATGCAACAAAATTAATTTATACAAAGTAGTTATTTAAAATTGCATTCTGTGAATTTTTAAGTTGAAACATTGATAAAAACAGACAGACAGACAGACAGATAAAGTGATTATTCTAATCTCCGCCATATTATTATGTTCACTTTGGCGGAAATAAAAATTGCAAAAATTAACTGCAGCATTAGCTGCGGCGATCTGTATCTTTACTTACGAGTACGGAAAGGTTTATAATTGGGCATAATGATGCAAAACAGCGTAACGAAATTGCACATACCGTGAATATTAAATATCATTACCGTCCATTAAATTCGCTTTCCTATATATTCTGAGAAATGCCGCGACAGCACTGGGCCTAAATGTAATTATTGTGTTGGGAATCTTGCACGCAGTTAACTGATAGTTTAGCACTCGGCGACCGAGCCAGGTTCATAGAAATTGTTGTTCATGCTTCAAGCCTGCAGATATATCGTACCGGATACGTACTGTGGAGATCGCGGCATTTATGTATAATTAAAGCTTTCGTGAAGATAAAGTCACTCTTCTGACAGTAGCCTAGTCCTCGAGACTAAGTTTTCGGTCGCGAGGCGCCTCGATGACAAAAAATAAAGTTTTTGGGGCCGGTTGCATCAACCAATTTTAAGTACGTACTTAGTTAAGTACCACTTAAATTTAAGTGGCACTTAACCGGCTACTTAAATCGATTCCGTTGCACCAACACAATCCGCACATCACTTAGCTAAGTGACAGACTTAATTGTAATGACGCTTGCCATTGGCTACGATTTCGTACTGTGTATAGTGCATGCGACGGCTCATAAAAATCATTGTGCGACCACAACATTATGAAGAAAAGTGGGCATTCTTGTAACAGGTTAATTGTGGGTTTAGTTCGAGACAATTTTCCATTTTAAATTAAAAATGGTTTACAAGCGGGTTCAACTTGGCACCGTTTTTTTTCTGAAACGCAATGTATAAATCGATTTTCATTCAATAAAAGTCGACTGCATGCAGATTCAGACGGCCATGCAGTTTAACTTCTCTGCGACTGTCAAACGCAAATGATAAATTCTTGCAGCTAGGCCTAGGCTTACTGTTATATCTAGATAGTGATTACAGCTCAGTCACAGTCATTTCCATCAATACTTGGCTTCCTGTAATGCACTCTGAACAGCGTTTCTGCATTTTCTACTTTAAAGCCGAAGCTATAGGCCTACAGTCTGGCTGCTACTGCTGTTAACACTCTACTCTACATTAACCCATACAAGCGCATATATGGAGTATAATTGCAAAATCCTTACAAAGTTCAAATTGTCACTCTTTAACGGCTTCTTTGGCTGCCTTAGAAAAAATGATATAGTAAGTTTACTGCGTAAAATATATATATAAAAAAACAAGAAGCCCAGCTACCGCTAGGAAAAGCTGACCGTACCGCCTACGTCCAAAGCCCAGCGCCCAAATTCCAGTCACGGAAAGAAAGCGATTTGTTAGAGGTGAAACAGTTCCATCAACGCTATGCTAACAAAACGCTGTCTCAAAAGCTGCAATAAACGCTAGTATAACAGACATCGCACGTGGTCATTTCGCCAAGCGATATAAATTGCTAGGCCTAAGCACGTGGTCAATCTGGCCAGGTGATATAAACAGCTACAGAGCAAATGAACAAGGAAAATATCGGACGCAGATTTTGCAAATATTTCTTACAATAAAAACGCCTTGTTCGGAAAGACACGCTACAGCCTATACCGTTCCTGTTGCAGTACTGTCCTTCAATGTCATTTAAAGCGAATGATTTTCATGTCATTTGCAAGCCAATATGCGACTTTCTATTAGTGATCATTAGCAACTTAGGCACTATCTCGCACCGTATAGCCACAATGCATCCGCAACGGACGGACGACAGACGGGCGGACAGACGGAGGAACAACAACTCATGCTAATAGCTGGACTTTTACTAAAGTACGGTCGGCTAAATACTATCGGTTCTTCTGTCATAGGCTGCAGTGTCGTGTAATAGTGATAAAAACGTGAATTATCTTTATATGTTGGCGGTTTTTGTTTTCTTTTTTTCATCGCTCTGATTATTTATACGGCAGCCGTACAAATAGCCTTTAGGGTGCTCATCGTACCGCTGCAGAGATAGGGCCTTAGTTGGTACGATGCTCGTACGTACAGGCTAAGGCCGTCCAAGACGGCTGTCTGTCGCATAAATACCAAACCGGAAAAAACTGCATATTTATCCGACAATCGCACGAATAGCCGGCTATTCATACGGCTACGGGATAAATATTATGCGTTTTTTTGTTCTTACGGAATCTAATTAAACTCGTACAGTAGCCCGCAAGTATCCGCACTGCTGGCAAAATTAATATCGTGCAAGAGCTCGGTTTCGTTTGAAAAACGCCAGAAAAACGTGATTGGGTAAAAAAAATCACGCGCGAGTAAATTACGACAAACGCGCCAGTACAATAATCATAGCATCACGTATACGCTATATACAGTCACGGCACGATGGGCCGACTCAGCCAAGCGTGTCACACGGCGATTCAACACGGGATGCCCAGACGTACGTCGCGGTGTCGCGATCCCGTGCCAAGATTTACTGCCGTGACTTCTAGCCGATCGTGCTACTAACGGACGCATTATGTGTCGTCCGTCTGTCGTTTGTCTGTCTGTAACGTTATGTACTGTGGCTAAACGGTACATCGTAAGGAGAAGGCGACGGTGCCGTTAGATAGGGCGTTGGTAGTTTCTATCGGCTGTCAGAAGGTCAACAGTATACATAGTCGCTATCTGCCGCTGTTTGGCCGCAATTTGAAAGCAAGTATTGACGGAGATGCACTGGAAGTTTACGTTAGATCTAAAAGCGGTTTACATTTGCCAGCCTTTGAGTACAAACAGTTTCCCATAGCGACAAATTTACTTCTCGTATACGTCGACTAAACAGCAGCGTCGTGTGTTGAAAAGCTAGTTTCGTGACAGAAGGGAAGCAGAGAGGGGGAGGGAGGGATGGCAGGAAGTGGCATTTTTACAACAGTGACGCGCACCTGCAAATTCTCGACATGTTGGGTTGGACATGTTGGGTCCTGAGAATTTTAATTTTTCCCACATTCTCACCCTATGTTTTATTTTTACTTTCAAATTTTGTATTTCAGTGAAATGAGTATTTTTTTTCGACAAAAAGTTCTTTGACAGACTAAGGGACAAAATCCTTCCTGACTTTCTCCGTTACGACAATAGCCCAGGTATAAACGAGCGTTTCTAACTTCGTAACTAACTTTTTACACTGCACGCATGGTATTATAATTTATGCCAATATGACGACAAGCGGCAAAAATCTGCTGCGACTGATTGACAATAGGCTACCGTGCATTCACCCGGCCCTCTCATACCTAATCGTGTTTTAAGCACAAAGCGCAGGAAGCGAACTGGACCGAACTGAACTCGACGTTGTCGACTGAGTTTCAGTTTAGTTGCAAATGAATTCACAAAAACGACGCCAGCGAACTGAATTAAACTAAACTGCCAACGGCTCGGCTAGGTCGCACTATTCTGATCTCGTGACCTAAGTCTAGGTCTACAGCTCAGTGGCATACCTATAACGTATGCAAAGTCCTTCCCTTAAAGTAAGGCGGCACTGATCTCCGTTTCTTCAGCCCTCAGCCAGACACCAGTTTACACTGCGAGCACCACGGATACGAAGCTACTGTATCTCGCGGTGTGCCTATTTACGTCCCAGCTTTCGCAAATAAACAAATAAAATAATGTCTGTTTTTTTAGTTTTAGCGTTTTTATGTGGTAAATAGCAGAAGCCTGTTTTATAATCTTAGGCTGACAATGAATGCATTGGCCTCGTCCTAGCATACGCTGCTGCTGCTGCGGATACGCGGCTGTAGGGACTCCGTATGAGCGCCGACAGAATGGCTGACCGCACGCAGAAACTGAAGGCGACTGTAATACCCCGTCTATACGATCGAACAAACATCGAGCTGGCTCATCCAGCTAACATATAGCCCGCTCGTTCAGGTAACTTGATCGTGTAAACGGGGTATTTATAAGCGCCGCTGTCGAATCTCGACAAACAGGACTTGATAAGTTTATTGTTTGGCATGCATGACTTTTTTTCAACCCACGTGTGTTCAGCCCGTTGGGAGAACCGGACGTTTTCTGATCCTACTTAGCAGTTAATTTTATGTCAGGACTCGTGTTGCAGTTGACTAATATTCAGCTCGAACGCCCGCCTCCCTTTGATCTAATGACGTGTTGTCAGATCTCGCAATTTCAGCGCCCCATGAAAACGTAAAATAAAAACACTTCCGACGTACACACGATTTTCCATAGCAGGAAATGTTGTCTGAAACATCAAAAGCATTTAAACACTTGGCAGTTGCGTCTTCGCCCCAGACCTCGGTATAGACGAGAGAGATTACAGCAGACCTCATACGTCAAACGCCCTCAGCCCTTCTAGCTTCGAGCTTCACAACTGACGGCCTCCTTACGGTTAAACCATGGCCCCTCATAGCCATAAACGCTGCAAATATTAGTTTGAAAAAGATTTAGTTTTAACTAGGCTACGTAAATTTTTAATTTTAAAAATGTTAAAAATTTAAATGTTTTTTTTGTTTTCAAGGTTTTTAAAATATTTTGTGTGCAATTCATAATACAAATTAACACTAATATTATATTTATACCGATACGTTAAAGCCCAAAAACTTAAAACCTAAAAACCTTAATGGGATGTTTACACGATCCAGCAAACGTCCAGCAAACTTCCAGCAAATGTATTCAAAATACACGTGCTAATGCTGAACGTTTGCTGGATCATGTAAACACCCTATTAAACAGTGCAGTTGTGATGTCTCTATCGGATCTAGTTTGCTTAACGATCGCAATATTTGAGGCGGAGAAATAAAACCGCGTAAACGTCATCGAAACTCACTCCTGCAATAATCGGTTTCTGGCCGACGGCAGCAATAAGAATAAAAAACATAACGGAAGACTAGTGTAATGATCTCGATGGCCATGTACAATTATCGCCCGGCTCTCTCTATCTGCCGAAGATAGACTACTAACCGATTAAATCACTTGCAGTTGTTAGGACTACTGTAGCCTCTATATGCGCACCGTTCTTCGCTTCAACGGCAGTGCTCAAAAATCAGCAATCACCATACGGTTGTACAGACATAAATCAACATCGCCACATAGATCCAGTCCAGGAAATAGTCAGCAAAAACGATTTCGTAAACAAACAACTTTTGAGTTGCTGAAAAATAGGTAACATCTTGGCATATGTCAATTTTGTCGCGAAATTTTCCTAAAATAGAAAATATTCAACCCCGAAATAGGTATTTCTGGAAAAAAATTTTTACACAAGAAAACATCACGACAGGACAAAATTTAGAGGGCAGGCCTCTACAAACTGTTTCTCGTTCCACCTCATGCTAAGACGTCATCGCTTGTCTTACACTATCGTGGTCCCGTTTATTCTCATAGCCGAAACACAGTAAGAAGATGATTGATTATGAAGTTTTTAAATACATAGGCCTATAAAAAAATTGCAGACAAACTGTATAGTCAATCAAAAATTAGGCTAGCGACAACAATTCTGAACGTGTTCATATCGAACACAGTCCAAACCGGGTCGAAATTCCGCATCTACGTTTGACTGAATGAATTAGGTAATTTGCAGCGTTTCTGCGGAATCTAGACCATTCCCCATTCGGCGCCGTCCCTCAAGTAATTAATATATTAAAAGTATACAATTATTTAGTGAGCGGAAGTTCTGAACTAGTCTTGTAAGTTGTAACGTCTATATGTTAGGCGTAAAAAATTCACGTGATTCTAGTAGGCAAGGAGACTGGCGATAGAGATGGAGAGCTGTCTTTAAAAAAGTTTGTAGGCTATTTCATGACAGTCTGCAACAGACTGAATGCAAGCAGTTTTATTGCAGTAAAACGTTGAAAGGAATTTTGAGATGTCCAATAAAAGTCAACAACAGAAGTTTTTTTGGAAACGGACAACAACAGAAGATGAAAGAATGACATGTCTTGACTCCAAATCACGACGAGTAGAGGCTACGACATCAATGTTAATTATTCTACGCCTTACCGCTGTGATGTAGGCCTATATCGTAGTTTTGCGACACGTCATCGATGGCGGCGTCGGCCCGCGGCAGCAAATCGACGTTGTGCTTCAGTGCGTGGTCTGCCTGTCTGTCTATCGCATCGTCCGTGCGAACATACGTTGAAGCAAGCAAGCTCTGCCAGGCTGATCAGAATTGTCCAAAAGCGACTCGCCGCCGCCTTAGCAGCAAACGCTAGATAGCGCCGCTAGAGCGATTGTCACCCGCATGCAGCCAAGTAAGTGTTAAGGCGCGTACACAGCGACGTAACAGAACTGAACTGACACGGTTTAGTTTTTGACGAACTGACCGAAGGCAAGCAGGGTGAGCCTATTGGTCATTGGCTGACGCGTACGTGAGCATAGTCACGCAGGCCACCGACGCCGTTAGACGGTGCCTACTGTAATGCATTAAGTCTTACTGCTTGCTCATTGGTCAGTTCATCGAATACTGAACCATGCCAGTTCAGTTCAGTTACGTCGTTCTGTACGCGACTTTAGCTGCACAACGGCGCAGCCGGGAATTTCTGTTGTGGCAGTGAACTTAGTGGCTTCGCGTCAGGGAGGAAGAAGAGAGAGGAAATCCCCCTAAATTTTGATTATGGACAAGTTATGTAATTTTTTTTTCTTTTCGGAAAATGTTCGTCCAAAAATGCAAAATTTTTGCTGAAAAGTAAACAAACCCATTTTTAGTAAAAGTTATAGACAAAAGTTGCATTTTAAGCACCAATAATCACCTCTGTCGGGAATATGTCTTTCGCAAAATTACATTTTGTGCTCTGGCTACTTTTTTGACTTAATGACGACTCTGGGTGCACTCTCGAAGCCCGACGGCAAAAATTCGACGCCGGAGACCGACAGCGTCATATTGATTCTTGGGTTTCCAGCACGTCTGCAGGGGGGGAACACTGTGAGCTCCCAAGGTGGATTTCGGGACGGAGCCTCGACCACAAATGTATTCGCCCGAATTAAGAGCCGAAACAACGTGTCTCGTGGCTGCAAATGTCGTTTAGCTTTCGTAGCTGAAAAAACGTGGATACTTATCTTGAGGGCGCACCCACTGACCTCGCCACTCAAGAAGCTAAAACTTTATCGATGTGCTGCTGCAGCAGCTTCAGACGTGTGCAGCGTTTAGCGATGTCTGTCGTTTAGATAACTTACAGCTGCACTGATTGCTTCACGCTTTGTTGCTCAGCAACGCGCCAGTCGCCAGGCAAATTGACGACCACGACGACGGAGGCTTATCACCGTATTCCACTTGTTTCGATTTGTTGCATTTGCTGTACAACATTTTTCACAACAAACTGTGCAACAGGTCCAAAGCAACTTTACAACAAAAGTCCACTGTCGGCTATACTTATTACGTCACCGTTTTAACCGATGAGTTTACTTAATGGCGTCCACAGTTACTGCTCTACGCCTAAAACAATCAGCGAGTTTTACAAAATGTTTACAACAAATAGATACAAGTGGAGCTGGAGCAGTGAGAGAGACTGTGCGTCATGCTGAATGCCTATTAGGCTGGTGCTGTGACAGGCAGCGAAGTGTGATGACGTCGTGCGTGTGACAAAGACAGACTTGCAGTGTAGACTATATATCCATGTCCACAGACGCCTCTCTTGCGTACATATAGCCCACACATTTGCACAAAATACTACAGAGCAAGAACGTCATTTTCCCCAAAAACAAGACGTAAGCATTTTCCTCCTAGAATTGTAAAAAAAATAAATAAAAGTAAAAAAATAAACACAAATTTGCAGTAAAATATAACTAACGTAATCAAGTAGGCTATTTTTCAACTTTCTTAAAAATCTGCACAACTTTCTTGCTCCTGTTTTTTGGCCGACCGTTAGGTCGAGCCTTGGGTACGATATGTCGATTGCCTGTCCATAAAACATGTATTGGGGGGGGTCGAGAATGCTACCAAGAGATAATGCCACGGCAACTTACTATAGCCTGTCAAATGTAACCATGAAGCGGTTTGGCCGCAATTTTGAATGCAATGTTGCCGCCTGCAGCCATGACCCACGTGCGACCAATTACCGTATTGTATCCTGGCGTTGACTGTATATTCGATATAGCAGCGTCACCATTTCGTGTATGGGACTGCAGTCACTCTGGAAAATCGTTTTTTCCACTACCTAAAGTCGGACGCTGGCTTTCGGGTATAAACAATATGGTCGGCCCATCCCAGCAACAGCTGGGATTCTTGTTTTACAAAACGCAAATTGCATTTATGTACGTCTATATGTACATGTATATATGCCTACAAACACGTAGGCTACAGCAGCTGCAGCGTCGCCCACTCGACCGTTATACGAGCGATAGCAGCAACTTCTGACTTCCAGGTCGATCACATCTCGACAGTGAAATAGTTGGTTTACCTCGGACCAACGCGTGTCAGGACTAAGCATGAAACTCACTCGGGTTTATAATCAACCGTTTTTTGTTCTTGAATCACGCTAAATTTTGGGTTATATTTTGGTTCCTTGGGTGAGCTTTTATTTCGTTTTTCACGCGATCTGATTCTGCATAATTGGAGTTCTTCGTTTCAGATTTTGTTTGTCTTTACAACAGGAATTCCGGTTATTGACATTTTATTTGGTTTCAAATATATTCGCGATTTAAATTGAAAGTTTTTTAAAAAATCGGGCGGAATTTTGAACGCTCTTTCCCCTCCCCCAAACTTTGGCGATGCGCACCCCCGCAAAAATTGTGGTAGAATTTTCACAGATGCTTTGCGATGCAACACGTGGAAAAGTTAGGTGAGGCTATTCTCACTGCCCCTAAAGTTATTAGCCGAAATACATGTGTAACTAATCCGCGATTTACGCTTTGTTACAAAAACCGCGCAAGAATGTTGGGCACATTTCCCATTTTCAATTATTACTGCTAAAAACATTCAGGAAAAAATTGTACCCAAACAATGTCATTTTTAAGCTAGCCTTTGTCATTTTTTTGTTTACTATTATTAACTTTAAAGTAAGCTCGTACGTCTGCTGTTAATGTTACTCTAACCGATAAAATCATCGATTGGTTGATTGATTAGTTGTTCGTATCCACGCCCATCGAGATGTGAGGGAGGGGAGTTTACCCCAGGCCCCGCGGCGTCTCGGGGCACCTTCGCTCTAAAATATAAAGTGTACCAAAATGCGCCATTTATTTTTTTCCCAGAGGCCCCCGGGCCCCGATGTGGCTCTCGACGTTCCTGTTCTTATCAGTCTCTAACCTGTTGGTAATTGGCGCAACACAGTAGATCTGTAGGCAAAATTAGTGATTATAGTTTTTAACGGCACATGAGCACACAGGAGGACAATATTTATTTCATGACAATAAGAACGTTATCAGAAAATTCATTCGTAGAAAATTCACGCATTTCCGGGGTTGCTGTGCATTTTTAGAACCACAGTCTCGAAATTTTTTTTCACGTTCACTGTTTTAGTGAATAAAGGCTGTTTGCATATAATTTGTTATGTTGTTTTGTTTCCATTTTTTATTCATGCCATGCATAACATGGGCGGGTTTTGCCATTGGGTGTCGTCTCCCTGTCTGTCCGACTGTCTGTTTGGTGTGATGTTGATGTATGCGGTAGGCCCATGCTAGATTATAAGTGGGCAACTTGAAATTTTTTGCACAATCAATTAGCCCAGTTACATTAGCGCTTCTCACTGGCATAACGTCGGCGATGGAAGGCAATGCAGAACTTTCTCAAATTTGCGGTATGAAACCAATGCGGGGGTAGGGAAATTGGCTTATGAGCAAAATCGGCACACGGGTGAAATTAATTCAGTTGTCAAAAAACCTGTAACACTTTGTCTTCGATTTTTGAGCCTTTCCCGTGCGGAATAGACAACAAACGGACGGACAGTTCGGTAATACGACCAATTAAGACCTGTGCGTAATAACAATACTAATTATTTGCGGTTCACAGTAATTAACATCGTCATCACGAAACGCGATTGCATGTCGTATGTGTATTTCCAGGTATATTAGATAGGGGTTTACGTTTCATCAAGGTGGAGTGTATCATGCGAGTGTAACAAGGCATAGTAAACTCTAGATCGTGTTCGAACGGGCTTATGCCATGGCTGTAATCGACGGTGTGTTCTGCCTATGGGCATATGCGTTTTATAAACAGACCTGGGGTGCGTTTCAATCGTCACGCTTGTCTGGAATTTGAATATGGGTGTTAACGCAGTGCTGAGAAATGGGAGAATAATGTAAATCACAAAAAAGCGAGTGTGATTAACTCTAGATCGTGTTGGAACGCGCTACAGTAAGATCGTTCTACAGCTGCAGTTCTGCGTTTGTCTCTCGTTGTTCTTAACCAGTCCGCATTGTCATCGCTGACTGTAGCTGTTTCTGCAACAACTGGTAAACTTATTGTTATTGCAGTATTTTCTGTCAATACTTAAAGTCCATTAAAGAATTCAGTTTGCTTTTAAAGCTGCTGTGCTTTTGCTGTTGATGGAATTGGGGTATTATCAAGTCCAGAGTTTTGCAGCGGTGTAAGGAAGTCGGAAACATGTCGGACTGAATACCGCAATGAAGGCCTGAGATCACTAAAGCTTTGATGGGTTTTATCAAACTGTCCGTCAGTAAAAAAAAACAAGAAACCAATTCACTAACATTATTTTTATTGTTCACTGGCCTAACATCAGTGAACAAACTTAATGTAATGCGCCCTGATTCTTTCTGAGACTTTGGCGCTTTATAAATCATTTACTTACTTACTTACTTACGTAATTTATTTCTCTTACTTTCAAACTTTACTATAGCATCCAATCTCTTTACCTGTGTGATTTTAATCTTCGTTCAATCTCCTCGTTATACTTATTCCTCATCATTTTGTCGTCACTCGTGCTGGTTCACCAACACTCTTAGGACCTATTATTTTTTAACGTTAATACTTTTTTCTCAAATTTTACCTTTAAAGGACATAATATCTATAGAGCCAGTTCGAACTAATTTCGCGGATATTTAAACTTGCTTACATTTTTTTGTTTCAGTTGTTTAGTTTTAATTATCATTATTTTAACAGTTTTTTACTGATCACAATCTTTTAGGTCTATCTTTTCTGTAATCGCATGATACTAAATTTTGTATGCATTTAAAACAATGCCGTCTAGTTCAATTTCTCTGATTTTAGTTCCATTGCACATCATTTAGCATAATATCGCAACAGTGGCGTATTTAGTGGGGGGCACAGTGCGATGCCCCCCCCCTTTGGCCCAACCATGAAAATTTTTTACAGGCGACTTTATATGAAAAGGTGCGTTTTTTGCCATTTTTCAGCAAGAATTGCAAAACTCAACAACGTTTAATGGTCTTTTGCGTTTCTAAATTTCAGAAAAATGGGCGAATTTGCGGTTTCCATTGAAGATTCAGAAGCAAAAAGTGTTTCAGCTTCAGGGGGGCTTTGCCCCCTGATCCCCCAACCAGGGGCTCTGCCCCTGGACCCCCGTTATAGGCTCGCTCTC
>Ga0209671_1001612_pt1 | contig 19256 bp, 9 predicted proteins | sample WorMetHERISLAND2_2_FD_187401 | JGI IMG/M metagenome (GOLD analysis project Ga0209671, IMG submission 187401) | Marine gutless worms symbiont microbial communities from Max Planck institute for Marine Microbiology, Germany - Olavius geniculatus... | ecosystem: Host-associated > Annelida >...
TCGGTCGTTGTTGTGCAGCAGCCTCAGCGGCGCTGGTTGCTGACAAAAGTATTGGTATCGAATATTGCCAAAAAATAGCTGAAAAAGTATCGCCGATGCCCATTTCGATACTACGGACGAAAAGTATCGGCGATAGTCATGCCAATACTCAAAAAGTATCGCCGATAGTATTGGTAGCGATACCAATACTGCGATATTAACAACCCTGCCATTGTTCTATAATATAGATGAAAGTACCATTTTAGTACTCCTGCTGTGGTCTAAAGCAAAGCTTAAAATATGCATTACAGCATTTCATTATAATAATTCACAATTAAGTAAACCTATACCTGTTTACAATAAAGGCTATGCAGAATACCAGTATATAGCAGCAACCTTGGTGAAAAGCTGCCTGGTCTTTAACATGCAACTTATATCTCACAGACAAAAAAATGGCACCTGCACTTAGTACTGACTTGACGACAGCACTATAAGTTCTGGCAATTTAGAGAAAAACAGTCTTCACGATATTTACCTTTTCTTCTTTTGTTACAGTCTTCAGCTTTTCGATATTAGCAAGCTGTTCTTTCAGGCTGTGGAGGTAGGCATTTAGCTCAGCTCTGGCTTCTGCAGCATGATATAATAATAATATTAATAATATTAATTCACTGCTTTCATTTTGTAGTTCAACGTCTGTCACACAGATAACAATGCAGCATTTAATACTATCCAATCTATACATCTTTATTCATCACGAATGACAGAACAAACAAACAACCAAAAATAAAATATAAAAATACAATGCAGAAATGCTACGTTTAATATCATCAACAATCTCCACTTACTGTTGTAGCTATTACTACCACCATCACAGCAGCTGTTGGTTTTGTTTAGCCACAGCTCAAATATTTATTTACATTTACAAAAGTTAGATTAAAAGGTGCTGATATAGCTCTTTATGGGAAGCCCATCTTAGAGCTACGGAGCGTCACCTGCCATATGGGATCACACAGTGTTACCTGCCACCTGACACAGATGAACGCGCCCCGCCTTAACTCTAGCCAGATAGGCTGGTACTCGATTTACCTACCCCAGAGGGATGGAAGGCTGAGTTGACCTAGGTGGCTGGTTACATATCGAGATTGTTTACCTGCCTGCAGGCAGTCACCAATCCAAGTACTAACCAGGCCCGGTGTAGAGTAACTTCGTTGATCGAATAAAACACGTTACTGCTACACCAAGCTACAACAATCATAAGGACAGTTCAGATAAAATGTACATGCCATGCTTACTAGTAATGGTAGAAAAGGCAGACCTGCACTATCAAGGTAATTCATGCAGCTGTGGTTTCCATAGCGTTCTGCAACATCTCTTGCCAGCTCATTGTAACTGTTCTTCAGCTCACGGTCAGCTCCGCTGTCAATCAGTGCCTTAAGACTTTCCACACGATTCCACGCAGCAGCCATGTGCAGAGCAGTATAACCTACCAACAGCCATTCATCACCATTACCGTTACTACTACTTCATTATGTCCTTAAAATGTGTCTCATTTGCCACTTTCTATAATTTCAGCAAGTCAACCAAATAATTTTTTAACAGAAACACATACTATATGAAGATGCACAAAAAATGCATATATAAACACCCCCACCTAATGCAGTCTGTGTAACTGCCCTACTTTGTAAAGTCTTATCACAGCTCTGTTACAGTGATAAGTACAACGTTTTTCAAACAAACCAGCCAAGTGTTGGTTTTTAACTGGCTTTGCTAAATTTTTTTAATCCTCATGCACTACGTTACTAATGTAGCACAGAGGAGTATACGAAATCAGTGTAATATTGACGACTGACCAACAACAACCTCCATTTCTGAAACAGCCTTTCTGAAAGAACTTCAAATGGCTATATCTCAATAATGGTGCTAGATAGACATATGGTCACAATAGACCACCCATAAAAAGTCACCCACCGCAAGTCGAATTGTCATGTGACCGATGACGTCATGTGACCTCAAAAATGAAGGTTGTGCCCCCGTTATCTTTGAAGTGCCATGTCTCTACAAGTACTAGATAGATGCATGCGTTGAGGTATAAAATGACAAATGCCAACTTGCATCATCAACCATTATTGGAAATTTTTTCCCCTCAGTTCACAAAATCCGGCAATATACTAACTTTGAAGAGACAATCTCCAATAACGACCTTGACGCCAGTCACTAATAGTATAAAATTAGATGGGTCTCAAATAGTTGCCAGGTCTCTAATACAAGTTTAAAAAAACAAAAAAACAATTAAAAGAATACAGATGTAAATGATGTGCATGAGTGGTACATTAAATTCGTCACAATCTAATAATATTTCTTTTAATTGTATAGCATACTACTTTGGTGATTTGACACAGTTGATTGGAAAAAAAGAGCCATCAGTCAATCTGTAAAATATATGCTGCAGCCAAAACATTCTCCTATGAGACTCTAGTATAACTGGAGTAACTTGACAAATGTAGGCTCAATAAACAACCAAAACATGTGTAAATTAAATACTATAATGAATACTAATTCAGCTGTTTTGTTCAAATAATCTGCACAGAAGCGACTTTATGCCTCAAAACGTTACTCATATGAAGTACAGTAGCTTAACAAATTTAATATAATGATGATGATGCATAAGCTACTGTGAGTACTGTTATTTTACATTTGTATGTCTACATTTTAAGTTGTTAACACAAATCCGATAGCATTTCTTTGCATTGCTGAACTTTTACGAATGAGACAGTGTGACGTGCCTTTCTCTGAGACAGCATTGATGTCAGCACCACGTTTTATGAGCTCCAACAACATTGCAACATTTCCTACCAGCGCCGCCCAGTCCAGCGGTGACTTATTGTCTTCTTCACTCCGCTTATTGACAAGCAACGCCACCGAGTCATGAAACGGATCATTTTCATCGTCAAAACACTGCACGAATCGCTCCACATTTCCCTCCGCTGCACACTCGATAGCAATGTTAATGCTACGACCGGAACTGCCTGTTTTACTGCTGCCAATACTTGCAGTCTTCTCTGGCTGCTCTGCTGAAACCACGCTTGATCCTCTTTTGTCCTATTAAAGACAAACACAAACAAACTGTACAACTTTTGCGACAGTGCCCAAACGGCAAAAATCATAACAATATGAAAAGTGCTGACAGATGAAGCCTAATGCTGGCAGTATTGGTAGTACAATAAGGAAGTACGACCTTCTGTTTATTCTCTGTCATATTTCAAACACCGGCAAAAAGATAAATATCAGCAAACTATAAAAAAACACATGTTAATATCAACAAACTTAACAGCGTCTACACGTTACCATGGCGACGGTCATACCTTTCTTGTCTGGTAGATCCAAGTAAGTAAGTAATAGGCACATAGTGAACATAGTGAATTTAAAGTGAAACTGATCACAAAATCACGATTATCTAAAGTACTTACTGTGTTGACTGACTTGTTGATTTTTAAGGTGTCAAAATTGCATAAAATACAAAATTGTATAAAATTAAATTGTATGAAAACAGACCGATAACAATCTCTCCACGAGCACGAGCGTAGTTTGGTTAGTAAAATAATGACGCATTAGTCAGTGGATGTTGATCTACGTGACTTCTGTCAAAATTGATCAATGATGACGAACAATAGTGTGAAATGTCACGTGCAAATTTTATTTTTATGTAATTTAGTTCCATTGAAAGTAAGAGACTTAATAAACTAAAAGTATATTACATAAAAAATCAAGTTATCGAAAGTTACACAGAAATAAAATTATAGCATTTTAACTAACACAAGAATAAAACTACACTGTGTCTCAAAAAACGTCCCACTGTGTTTTTTTTCCATATTTTCGCCAACTATTAACCGATTTTCAAAATTCTTTCACTGGCACATACTGCAGGCACTTGGCTATAAAGTAGGCCTAGTTGTTAAATATCCCACTACACTTTAACTGTTTTGCTACACTACCATGTGGAACATAAATTTTCAAAAATCACAAAAATCTCTATAATACATATGCAAAAAAATCATCGTCTGAAACAATTTTTTTTACTAATTTTCATACAGAAATTAAATTTTATTTAGTTCGTTATGCATTTCTGATGTTTGTAAACAAAAGTAGATGATATTGTCGTGAATAATAATTTCTCATGCATAGCGATATACCGCAGATGCAATGCGCCATTTAGCAGTGGAGACAAACCTTTGATTAAAAACGTGTACCGGTTCAAAAATGCAGTTTTTGGAGAATACTAGTAGAATTTCCGAAGATAAACTGCAACAGAGAAAGAATGGGATTGCTACATGTATTAACAGCGATTTGGGAAACATGCAGCACCGACCAAAGGCATGAAACCGGCAGATTGGAGCCTGCTCGTACTGAAGAGAAAGTGATCACTGTAGATGAAACGATAGGCTTGCTAAACCACAAAGGCCAGAAACAAGCATATTGTTCAATACGCAGGATATCTAAAGAAACGGATGTAACAAAGTGTAGCATCGTAGAGATCATTCACTGCATTTTTGGTCAAAAGTGTATTTTGTTTACCAACACGCTTGCTGTCTGGTGTTGTTAGTTTTTCTTGCATTTATATTTCACAAGGTGATGTAGCGACACAATTAACGTGTGGCGGAATATTCAATAATCATTTTATTGCTAATTTTCTACAGAATGCATCAGTAAAAGAATTTTGAAAATCGGTTAACATTTGACAAAGATATAGACAATCACAAAGTGGGACGTTTTTGGGGACACGGTGTATAAACATTTCAATTAACTCCGAATTGGTACCACTGGGTAGCGGTCAGGCAACCCTATATTTGCTTTTTCAGAAAGTTTTTGGTATTAAGCCACAATACATTACAGACGACAAACGGACGACAGACGACATACAGACACAACATCGTACCACAAGCGCGACCGTTGGTAGGGTCGGCTACAAAGCGTCGAGCATTATATACGCGTTGGCCTTCAGTTATTCAATAGCTAATTGATCTTATAAATTGCCTAATGGGAGACGGCGGTCGTACGAGTATTTTAATTAGTTCTTGTCGGTAACGGCTCTGTGTGCCTGCACATGTAGGCCTACACAGTTGTGGGGCAAAATACGAGGCGTACCGGGCATGCATTGGACTCCGTATAGGCTCAATTATCAATATCGGTACGGCACTACACTTTGGCAACGAACGGGGGCCGTAATTGTTGTGAGATTTTATTATTTTAGCAAGAGCAGTTGCCTGTCAATCCGTTAAGCATGCGTTGTGTGCTCCAGCAACTGAGGGCCTTTGTATGGTTCTTCATTGCCTTTCAACCGATGTTCGCGTCTTCTGCTTCAGTTGATCCTGACGGACAGATCAAACAACGGTATGTTACGTACATGAATGATTGTCTTTTAGCAGAATCTTTATACTTTATATCTTTAGTGGGCCAAAAAGCGAAACCTTTTAACTACGTCAATATAATTTCTCGTAGAGATGTTAGCATTTGCTATTAATTATTCAAATTTCAAATCTGCTCAGTAAGTTTCAAGCGCATGTTTCAAACTTACAGTCTGCGCATCGGATGACGAAAAATTGCCATTGCTTTACACCAGAAAACATGCATCACTTGTCTTCAAGCCTTAAGCAAACCCGATAGAAATGCTTCAAAACAAATAAAGTGTCGATTGCAAGTATTTTAACCTAGACCTAAACAATAAACGTCTTTCAAATGGTTGCATAAAAATAAAACACGAAACATTTAAAACATTTTTTGAAGATGTTTTTGCGTAACCATGGCTTTAATGTTGCCTCTAATACTTAGCTTGTCGTTATCCTTGTCGTTTATCTGACAGAAATCCGGAGCCTTTTTTGAGTTTAATGGACATGTACTTCAGACGCATCGCCGTCAGTGCACCTGCCGCCGATCGCAGTGGACAGGTAGGCTTAGGCCTACATGCTCGTTATATAAACACACAAATATAAACGCATTTTGTCTTCTGCATCTTATCTTATGCGGTTGATTAGTAGGTTTAAGCTTACATAACGGTTGCGCATAAAAGTGAAGCATGCATGCATGCTTTACGTAGATTTTTGCTCAATCGCGTGGTTTCGGAAACGATTACTGTCTGTTACTGCAGCGAAAAACAGTCGCGATGTTGAACACTTTCTTGAATACACGTATTACACTGCGTTTCTTTTCGAAGTCTGTGATGTGATTTACACGATATGGAAAATGAAAATAATTTGTTTCACTTTATTTTGAGCATAGGCAATGTATAAGCTTAGTTACGTTGGATAAGAGTAGTTCGGTCATGTATTTTGTTGTAGCTAAAATGCAACTTCTGTATTAGTTTGTATTTTGTAATATTATAAATAATAGTTTTTATGTGACGCTTTCGTGAGTCGTTGAAAATGTGGTCGTTGCAGGAGACAATGCCGAAGATGGAACGCATCGTGGAAGGTAGTGTGACTAAAACTCGATTAGTTATACACTTGTGAACATTTTGCAACGCGTTACCAGTAACTAACATTTTTGCAAAGTTTCTCTAGATGTTTCTTTAAAAAGATTACGAAAATATATTTAAACACGTTGACTATATATCCGGCAGCCGGATAAATAGTTTGTGGGTGCACGTCGTGCCGCCGCAGAGACACGGCTTTAGACGGTACACTGGTACAGTGCTCGTACGTACCGGCTGAGACCATCAAGACGTTTGCCGGATAAACTTGCCGGCCTGGGTAGGATCGGATATTTATCCAATAGGCCTAACCGTATGAATAGCCGCTAAGCTATTGATACGGCTGCCAGATACATATCTTGTGTCATAGTTAAATATGTTTAGTAATTAAATATACATAGTGCACAGCATGTAGGCCTTAACACTACCACACGGAACATTTTGCCGTTACCGTTTATCATATTAATTGTTTTTTAAATGCCATAATAAATAGGAAATTAGTATAATGTCGTATTTGGTGTGTCAGTGTGTGTCGACGTGACGGAACTGAGTGGTGCAGTCAGCGGCAGCGTCGATTACTCGACAAGTGGAGTTTACGCGCCTAATATGAACTGTCTGTGGAGAATCCACGCGCCAGCTGACATGGTCAACGCACTTGTTTTCTTTTCTGGATTTATTTGGTCGCTAATTTCAGAGTTATTGCGATTTACAATTTTATATAAACTTTTCTACGTTTATGCCCCAGGACAGAATGTAGCGTCTAAAACTGTAGTGTCTGAAATACATTTCCCGACTATTTGAGAGATATGACATTATCGAACGCTATTTTAAAATTTTCCGGTTTGCATAGCCTTTGCTAATCTCGGCGCTACAGCGTATTAGAAACTTTCTATGACTTTATACGGCGCGTACATTTATGATGTAGGATGTCGGAATTACGATCGCGAGGACTCCCGGTCGTGTCGTTATCAACTGGTTATTACTGGGATGGGTTGCTGTCTGCGGACAGGTAAACCATAATCAGCACCACGGTCAACTTAGCCTTCCATCCCTCTGGGGTAGATAAATCGAGTACCAGCCCTGTGTGGCTGGAATTAAAGGTAAAGGTAAAGGTCGTCAATTTGTATAGCGCATCGTCGCGAGCATGCGCACGCCTCTAATGCGCTTTCGTCACTAACCAGAGCCGCCTGCCGCACGGCAGCGGCCGGCTAGGCAACCCCAGTCAGCTGTACCAAGGTCCCCACCTTCCGTAACTCATGTAAATGAGTTACTACTCATTTTACCGTCCCACGGAGGGTAGAAGGCTGAGTCGACCTAACTGACAGGTTTCGCACCGAGATGGTTTACCTGCCCGCAGGCAGTCACTTATCGCAGTACTAACCGGGCCCGGCGTAGAGTAACTTCGTTTCAGCCGAAACGCGTTACAAACTACGCCACGCCACCAATAGGTCTAACCTAACGCGGGGCGCGTTCACCTGTGTCGGATGGCAGGAAACACTGTGTGATCCCGTACTGCAGGTGACGCTCCGTATAACTCTGGGATCGGGTTTTTAAAGGTCTATGCACAACCTTTAACCTTTTAACATTTGTACTGCGCTGGCTGCTGTGTGTGAAGGTGATAAGGCTCGTGGTCGTCCGTCTGGAGTTGGAATCGTCCGCCGACTGTGCTAAAGACAGTTTGACAATCTACGACGGCTGGACGGCGGATGTTGGAGTTCTGCTGGCGCGTCTGTGTGGAACTGATGAGCTCCCGTTGCAGCCATACGTCACCCGGTCAAACGTCGTCGTCATCAGATTCGTGTCGGATGAGACAGGCTCGGGCACCGGCTTCGCTGTTGAGTATCAGCCTCGTGCTGCGGACATTGCAGACATGACCGACTCCGCGACTGCACGGCATCACAGACAAAGCACGTTCACTGTTCACACGTTTGTCAAATGTCAAATGTAAATTTATAGCGCATTACCGTGGCATAAGATGATGTGGATGCTGAAAGATATTGGAGTGAATCGGAGAGACAGAAACCTGATTGCAAAGTTATACTTGGGACAAAAGCTGTTATAAGAATAAACAACGAATTATCAGGTTGTTGTGAGATTGGGCAAGGAGTACGACAAGGCTGTCCACTGTCTCCAATAATGTTTAACATCTACATCCAGCATGTCATAAACGAAGGGCTTGAAGATATACAAGAATAGGCTAAAGTTGGAGGTGTGTTGGTAAAATCGATCCGTTTTGCAGATGACCAGGCTATGGTCTTTTATATACCCAATGTGGACTTCAACGCATAACGGATGCTCTGCAACAGACGTCACAAAAATACAACATGCGAATAAATGTGAAAAAAAGACTAAAGTTATGCAAATGCCAGGGAGGAAGGGCAGGAAGTTGAGAATAGTGGTCAACGGTAAAAAATTGGAGTCAGTCACACAGTTCTGCTACCTTGGAAGTATGGTGACCGAGGACTGCAGAAGCGAATGTGAAGTAAGACGTCGCATTGCATTGGCAAAGAAAGCTTTCAATAAGAAAAAAGATCTCATGTGTGGATCTCTCAGTTTCCAGCTGAAAAAAAACGAATAGTCAGAACATTTGTATGGCGTATAGCATGAAGTGAGACATGGGCACTGCAAAAGAGTGACATGAAAGAATTAAAGCATTTGAAATGTGCATTTGGCGTCGCAAGTGAAAAATATCTTGGACGGAGCACAAAAAGAAAAATGAAGTACTAAAAACAGTCGAAACTAGAAATATGGGGCAGAGCCCAACGTGAGGCCGCCCGGCGCCGTAAGTCCGATTAAGGGAAAGTTTGAAGGGGGGGGAGTGAAATACCCACGGTAGCAAAATCACGTGGCCCGAACTCAAATGCATTAGCATATGTAAAATGCGCATTGTCGAGTTGAGTAAGTCTACATCTGCGTCTATAACTTTTTTGATAGTGGACCAAACTTCACCATTTTTTTTCGTTGGACGCGGGAGTGGTGGCGATCATTCAAGTTTGTTTCCAATTGTTGACCTCTTAATTCGTTCCGGAGATATTGGCAACTAAACTTTGAAGGGGTCCAAAATTGCGCGCACATAAGTCGATTTTGGGTGGGTCAACATCTGCGTCTATAACTTTTTGTTGGTGGACCAAAGTTTACCGAAATTTTGTTGTCCAACACGAAAGGGATGGTAATCAATTAGGTTTGTTTTTAGTTGTTAATGTCTTGATTTATTCCGAAGATATTTGCGACCAAACTCTAAAGTTGTTTAAAATCGCGCGCACAGTCGATTTTGGGTGGGTCAACATTTGCGTCCATAACTTTTTTATTAGTGTACAAAAGTTCACCATATTTTTTTCAACGCAGCCAAAATTAAGTTTAATTAACTTTGTTTTTTTGATATATTGATCGGTTTTTGAGATATTTGCGGTCAAACTTGAAACGTGTCATAAATCTCGTCGACTTTTAGACGTTTTTTGCTTACCCAAATTTTAAGGGGGCGGTGCCCTTTAAATGTTGTATATAAGTGATAATGCCCACCTTATGGCAAGTCACGTAGCAAAGTTTCATGGGGTTACTCCCCCTCACCTCAAAGTTATAGGCGCTAATAAGCTACAATTTAAGCCAATTTTTGACCTCTTTTAGGAAAAAATGTTGGGGGAACCCCATCCCCAGTGGGATGTAGGCTAGCAAGACTTAAACATTCTATAGCGCGTGTAAAAAATTCGGGGCGCAGCACCCCCTAAAGGCCAAAATATGGTATTCCAAAAAAATTCGATTTTTGGGGTACAATTTAAATCTAAATCTCCGTAAGTAACGGTCCAAATTTACCGAACTTTTTTCGTTGAACGTCGGAGGTAACGCTGTAGTGCACCAGGTTTTCAGATTTTAAATATTTCTATCCGTTTCGGAGATATTCGCGCTTAAAGTGGAAAGGTGTCCGAAATCGCTCGAAATTTAGCATGTTTTTCGCCCCCCCCCCAAAAAAAAAAAATAAATGGGGGGACAGACCCCAAATTTTTGGTTCCAAACGTGTAGCAAAATTTCGCGGAGATGTCGCAATGAACAAAAAACTGCAGTAAAACATAAGGCCTTCCCGAACTATCGTTCCGGGCGGCCTAACAAGAAGGGAACTCATAGACACACTGCGGAATAGACAGAAGAGGTGGTTGAGACATTGTGTTGCGACATGGTTCTTTGGTGAGAACAGTGTTGGAAGGTTGACTGCCAGGGAAAAAGCAAGAGGGAAACCGAAAGAAATATTACTGAGTTGGCTACTGGAGACAAACGACAAGGACATGGATTATTCACCACTCAAATAGCTAGCACAAGAGCGGGCAAGATAGTATCGATGGAGAAGGTGAACCTGCCCGTATGGCAGAATACAACACCAGCATCGTAAAAACCTCTCATGCAGTGGACACACTAAGAACGTCTTCAGCGATTGTCTGAAAAATGTCAGCAGAACTCTCCGGATACCGAAAATCATCGGGCAGTGAGTTTCATGCATCAGTTGGGCCGGCAACAGAAAGCGCCTGGCGGCCGTATGTGCCGAGACGATGAGACGTTTCTCTCAATATTTGTCAATATCAGTTCTGGGGAGTATATCTAAAGGCGCGTTCAGAGCGACGTAACTGAACTGAGCTGGCACGGTTTAGTTTTTGACGAGCTGACCAATGGGCAAACAAGGCGAGTCCGTTGGTCTTTGGTTGATGCGTACGTGAGCTTATATTATAGTCACGTAGGCCACCGACGCCGTTCGACGGTCCCTACTGTAATCAGTGTAATGCACTACTGTTTGTCGATTGGCCAGTTCGTCAAACGCTAAACCGTCTCAGTTCAATTCAGTTTAGTTTAGTCGCTCTGTACAAAAATGTAGCTTGTATTTTGTATCTATTGTAAATGCATTTTGAGAACGTTTTCTTGTGTCAGCGTAGATCTGAGATATGAATAGGCTACAATAAACCTGTTTTTTGTATTTTTTCTGCAGAAATACAATAGAATGATACATTTCATGGACTCGCACTTATTGTTTTAATGTAACTTTACGCTTTATTGTGTACTATAAAATGGGCCAGGCTCAGGCGTCTCATGCGCCGATTGCAAGTTACGCCTAACCTTTGTGTTGTCACCTGATTCATTGTCAACGCCTGTGACGCTCGGAAACTGATCGGATGGTCGCAGTCTGCATGCGTCGCCGACATCTTTTCTTGTTGTTTTATTTCGACACGTAAACTAAAACATTTACTTGCAAGAATGTTTTACCGAGTTTTTCGTTTTGTAGATGTATTTCTAAGTGCTTGTGTTTTTGAAACGAATTAATTAACTAAGCCAAATTCAATGTAACCATTGCTTATAGCAAATGTTGGCATGACTGTGTTCGTTGTTAAGTGTGTCAAGACGTTGCACTGTTAATGGCTCCAGCGGGACGCGTAAAATTTCCACAGTCCGGCGCGTACGACAACAATCTCAACTGCATCTGGAAGATTTCCGCGCCGTCGGGCACTGTAAGTTGATTGCGTAAAATAGCGCATTTATCTTCAATGCTGCTTTTGAACTTTGATCATAACGACAAACTAAACTCATATAACTGGACCAGGCTAAAATGCGATCAATTTAATTTGACACCGACAAAGGTATGCAAGTTGTAGTTCGGCTTGAAGGTCACCATACGTCTGGCGTCGCACTGGCCATGCGTCACGGACTCAGTGGTCTATCCACCTACGGGTTCAACGGCCATAGGAAATAAAACACTGGCCTACGTTCCTTCTTGAGTATGGCATTCTTACCTTTACTTTTACCATGATGTGACAATGATTGCTTGATTGGTCAGGTGATCGAGCTGCGAGTGACGTCTCTGGACGTTGAAACAGACGAGGATGACGTCGACGACAAAGACGAGTACTTCGAGGACTTTGAATCATGCAGTTACGACAGTCTTCAGTTGTTCGACGGCGACGATGTCCAACGCTCCGAGCCACTCAGCGCTCGACTCTGCGGCCATCTACCACCCTCCACTACTTTCGTCACCTCATTCAACGTCGCCTCCGTTCACTTCCGGTCCGACTACTTCACGACTGGCACCGGTTTCCAGCTCGACTACCACGTCATCGTCGTGTCGGAGCACCACTCGCTGACTCAGCGATTTACCGGTACGACCAGCGCTTAAACTGAAAAATAAGAAGCCCAGCTGTCGCTAGAGTAGCCGATCGTAGTGGGTGTCAGTGATGATTTTCAAGGTTATCGTGTCATTTGAAAAACAATACGCCACTTTCTATTAGTTATCAATAGCAACCTAGGCCTTATCTCACAGTGTTTAGCCACAATAGCGCGTAACGGCCTCCAAAGTCATCCAAGTCAATATTTTGCATTTTACCTGACAGGGCGTTTGCCACTTCCTATTAGTGATTAATAGATTAATAGTAGCCTTGACCGTATTTTTATCGTTTTTAAGATACGGCCAATTTTCCGTTAAAAAACGCACATTTTTACCTTCTCTATTTAATCCCAAATTTGAAAATGCTTTAGTTTAAGACACATGGCTAATTATTTGTGTAAAAAGTTTCCCCTACGTTCTAACGCTTAGCGACAATACATCTGTGACTGACGGACAGACGACAACTTATACCATAAGCTCGATCGTTACGTAAGTACGGTCGGCTAAAAGCGTCGGAACTGTAACAAGCGAGCGATGCACTGTGTGCGTCAAGATCGAGACGTCGAAGGCGTTGAGAAGGAAAAGGGGGTGCATTTTAGCCATATAATCTAGCTTCTGTCTTTTGGTGACAATATTTTAAGAAAATAATGTTAGAAAATAATGCTAAACGGTTCAAAAAATCAGAGTTTTCTTTCCCGGTTTTCCAGAGCTGGAGAAATGCCGTTCCCTTTGGCAAAAATTGGGGATTGAACGACGTTTCTTCGTGTTCCTTTCAATTTAAGCACTGGGTAGGACTGTCTTCCGGCTAAACTCAACTAGGCCTAACTTCGTTTATTGTGGATCGGTTAACAGTAGGTCGTGTAACAAGCTGTACAATATCTTGACATGATGACAGGATTTCGTGGATTAGTTGTAGGGCTGCAATTTTTTGTGTATTTGTTTTACAACTTGCTGTGAATTTTATGTATATTGTGTAACAAATCCATGTAAATCGAAATAGATGGAATTTTGTTTTACTGTCTGATTAATTACTTTCTCAACTTTCTCAAGCGGCTTTCCACGTGCTTTCGGTCACATTACCTCTAGTCCGCTAATGAAATTATTCACTTCACTAACTTTGATGCTTTTGTATGTATTGCATGTTGAAAATATTACTGAAATAGTTATAAATAAATTTTTATTTGTGTCAATTAGATTTTGGTAGTTGTGTTATTTGTAATCATATTCAGGTAATTTTTTGTTACATATAAATTATAATAGGTGAAATAGCGCATTCAGCAATGTTGCGTTTGTGATTCAATTATGCAGACAGAAAAATTTGACAAAATTTGGCTTTGTCGTAGACGTGTCTCAATCAGAGGATTGCAGCGGCAAAATAACCGAGCTGACCGAATCAAGCGGAACGATTATGTCTCCGGGCTACTACAAGGGAAAATATCCGAATAACGCAGACTGCAGGTGGCGCATCAAAGTAAAGGAAAACATGGTAGGTATCTGCGAATATTTTTATTTAGCTGATTTTGGGTGTTTATGTAATCTCTATAAATTATGAGTGTAATTCAACTGCGAATAAACATGAACAAAATCGCAACAATGACTCAGCAAAATTCATTAACAGACTAAGCTGTTCGGTGCTCGCGTTTTACTCACGGTTATGATTGTCACTCAGCCATCCTCTATCTCTCCTTTTTATGTTTTAAAATAATTATGACAGCTAAGCAAAATCTATTAAACCAAACAAATTGGACTAGGTCTTTAGATTTTTTTAGTAAATTAGTACGTGCATTTAGTATACCTGTTGTAGAAATGTAGGCTTATTCATCTTCTTCTTTTTGACATATCAAATGCATGATTAACAGACGCCAGAACGAGTGTGGTGTGAAAACGATGTACGTTATTTTTTTTTAACGATCTGAGTTAGTTTTTTTTATTCATTTACAGTTTTCTGTGAGATGATGACTTGTTTCTTGTCTGTTGCGGGTGGGAGAAACTCAGGGTGCACTTCGCACGACTGAGTATCGAGAAGGAGCAGTCGTGTTTGTTCGACTCAGTGTCCGTGTACGACGGCCAGCAGGAGACGGCTTCTGGTCGTATAGGTCGTTATTGCGGCCATCGCCGGCCGCCGGACGTTCTCTCCAGCGGACCCGTCGTCCTGATTGTATTGCGGACCGACGAAACCATCTGCGACGGCGGTTTTAACATCACCTGGAGCTCGGAATTCTCCGAAGGTTGCGAGCATTTTCTTCATATTATTTACTTGATTGTGCAGCCGTCCTAATAGGCCGCAATACCGATATTGCCCGTCTGTCCGTCCGCCCGTCCGTCCACTTCTCTGTACGGGCCGTTAACTCGAAAGTTACTTTACTTTACCTTACCTTACTTTTAGGGTGGGACAGGTTTCTACGCGTGTCCAGTGCTAAGGCCGTTTCAATTCGGCCCAATGCGCAGCCCCGAATTAATTCGTTTATTCGTCACTCAAGCAGAAGACAAATACAAATACAAATACAGAATAAAAAAGAGTACAATACCACAAAAAACAGTACAATACTACTAAAAAACCGAAAGTCACATTAGCCTCTTAGAAATTCTTGCGGTAGTAGTGTAGCAGCGTCAGCGGCCGCGGCGGCAGCATCAGTAACAACAACAACAATAGGAATAGCAATGATGACGATGATGATTCTATGATGAATGATGATGATGATATTACCGTCATCATTATCACTTAGATTTACTAGCAAAGTTTTTGCCCTACGAACGGGTCCACTCCGTTACCCTGCAACTCAACCCCTGTCCGCTCGGGCTGCCCAGGGGGGGAGGTGACGAGCAAGGTGGGGGCACGTAACTAAGACCTAAGGACTCAAACGCCGTGGTCGGTGTTCGCGACCGCGCAACACAGAAAGCGCCAGATGGGTATGACATATGATAGACAAACAGGTAAACAAACTTTCCGCGCATTATGGTAACATAATGATGATTTGATGGTTGTGTGTTGATGCTGGAATGCTGACGACAGTGAAGAAGGCTGCGCCGGGCTGCAGCGGTCAGCCAGCCGTGCTTGACCAGCTCAGTGGTCAGTTGGCTTCACCGGACTTCGGAGACGGAGCTCTCTACGGCGCCGACCTGTCTTGCTCCTGGCTCATCAGAACTGCACCGGACACGGTTCGTCACTCTCGCAGCTCTGTGCTCAGGCCAAATCAGTCTCCTAATCTTCGTGGGATGGGAAATGAGTAGTAGCTCACGGGCTACGGGGTGTTGCTGATTGGGGCGGTGGTATGTCTGCTTGCTGCAAACCGCGGGTCCAATTGTTCGCTCAGGCGGGCAATGGACGGCCGCATAGTGCGCTGCGGTATCGTTAGCTTATGCCAATCAGCTGCCACTTTCAAGGTTGCTAATCGCTTCTGGTCTCCTGTAAAATCGCTATAGCAAGTGCTGGACTTTACCTTTTACCTTTATCTTTTACAGTTTTCAAGTCGCCGTGATTGTTTATTTCAATAAAATAATAACAATAGCTGTGCTTAAATCCGGTAAGATAGATAGGTCAGAACAGCGCCACGTGATCCCAAAAAGTCAAACTCGTGACCCTTATATCTTTGAGTCCGCGTATCTTTACGTGTATAACCGTGCAAGATAGACGCGTCGTCATCATTGATCATAAATAGGAAACCACATATGCCAAGTCCATTAGTCTGGTCACTTGAACTTCGATCAAAATCCTATTATAACTTGACCTCACCCAATGTCACGTGACTTGTATTGCTGTAAGCGACCCTTAATGTCAGACAGCGTGTTTTTGGGTGTCTGCGTCCGCTGTCTGCACTGCGATCGCTAGTAGTCGCAAGTCACATCACCTACCGGCTTGTCAATCAGTCACTTAATCGCGATATAACTAAAAATTTTAAAAAAATATGTTATTCCTTTTTTGTAAATAATCATCAGTAGCCTTAATAACATTTTATCCAGCGTTTTTACGCTGATCGCTAGCTGCATTTTTATCGGACATTTTATGACATTTTATGTGGCATTCATATAGTATTACGTTGTATATGTATTGAGGTAATCTAGCCTCTTGGCTGCAACATTAATAAACGTTCATTCATTTATTCGTTTACCGTGATGTTCGAATGTGCACTGTAGAAGGTGCTGTTGACGTTTGAGCACTTTGACATAGAGCCTGCAATGCAGGATTCGACGTGTTTCGACTCGGTGACGATCTGCGACGGCGCATCACCGACCAACGCCAGTCGCGTACTGACCTACTGCGGACACACTGAGCCACCCGAGTTCTTTGCTTCGTCCAACCTCGTTCTTGTTCTCTTCCGCACCGACTCCACCAAAGCTTTTACCGGCTTCAGAGCTTCATACTCGTCCAAAAGACGGCCGCCAGCCATCGCCGGTTAGTTGACTCAACGCTGGACTGAATTGTGTCTGCAGCGACGAACTATCGCGGAGGCCAAGTTCAACTCGTTGGCCCCGTGTTCGAAGCATGTATTATTTTGGTCAAAATATATCTATGGACGTATACTTAGAGAATGCTAAAGAATAAGCCAAAAATTATTTTTACGTATATTACCCTTGGAGCAGTGGCGTCATATCAGCAAATCGTTGGAGGAGGATAGTTCTCAGTAATCTTTGGCAGCCTCAGTCTACGTAACGTATTGTTCTTGCAGCAATAGCACTGTTTCAAAGGTTGAATTTGCAGCAAAAAAAATTAAAATCATAAATCTTGAGGGTCCGTAAACCCTTTTAGCTCTTCTTAATGACGCCCCTGGTATTTACAGCGACGCGCTATCGCGTAGGCCAAGTTGGCCAAGGATTGTGGCCTTCGTTTGAAAGACAATTATGTGTACTTTAATCAAAGTATACCGAGGGACGTACATGCTTATGGGATGTTGAAACATGAACCAAAAACTACTTTACAAATATTACCTTTGGAGTTGATAGAAGGTTTTTAATAGCGTTTTTCAGTTTTTTTTCAGTGCATATACACGGGTGGATTGGATCTAAAAGATGCACGAAGATACCAAGTTTCATGTCTTTGTGCACACTTAGGCCGAATTTTTTTTTCAAAATGTCAGTTTACAAAAACACCAAAATGGATGACAGTAAATATATCAATTTGCTTTTATTTACAATCATTTATCCTTACTCGACTAAAATGTGTCAAATGGAGATCACATGTGTACAAAATCTGACACCATGAAGGAGTTACTCCGACCTCTTTAGAGGCGTTGCCGTGTGAATTGTTACACTATATCACCATCCAACTGAACTAATAGCAGAGGCTATTAAGTTGTCAAAACAACGTTTTACCCGCACTGTGTAATTAGTTTGTCACGCTGGCGTAACTCATTTGTCAGTCGATGACGTAATGAGGCAGAGTAGGCGTAAAAATCAAAAATATTCTACGCGGCTCATTGACAACAAAAAACATTCGCTTTTGTCACACTGCGGAAACAGATCTGTTAAGACTACAAACAGTTCAGTATTTCAACAGTTTTTTGACCGAAAAGCCATCTTTATTCATGGGTTTTAAACTTTTAACGATAGCAATCAGGCACTTCAAGCACTTTCGCATATGGTAGATTTTTCGTGCCATTTTCCAGCTAAATATTCTAGTTTATCGGCCGTGCCAAGAACCGGTAGTGCAAGGTAGCCTGTGCATTAGTGAGATGTATGGCACACTGGCACAGACCTAAGTGGAAGATTGGTATTAAACTAACAATAGGTCTAGTAGGCCTACTGTAAGGTTAGTGTTACTCGGCCTATTTATACGGTTCAGACTATTTTCGACAAATGGTCGAAATCTTGCAGACAGCGTAATGATAACTGGGGATAGAGACAGCCTATACGTGTACCATCATCGACCAGAAATGGCTTTATTTTTTCATAACATTTTGGCAGCGTACTTTGGCCTTTCTTCCGGTCCGCATAAAACAGACTTCGTATAGGCCTACTTTTCGTTTTCAGTCATTAGTTCTCGGTTGAACGTTAATTCTAGTGTTTGCAATTCCGGGATCCCAAATCCCGGGATCCCGGCCGTTTTCGCCAATCCCGAATCCCGGGATTGGCCGCGTCTCAATCCCGGGATTACGGAATTACAAAAATTCGTCAAAAATGTACTTTTTGAGTATCAAATGACACAAATAACAATTCTAGCCCTTCAATAAATAAAATATTTGATGCGCTTTAGAGTTCTACTCCATCTGTGCACTGTAATTTGTGTTTTTACAGTCATAGTTACTCCCTACACTCACAATACCTTCCGTACGGTCGGCCTACTACATACTCATGCATGAAATAAGTCTACTATGGATGCCAAAACAGCGACCATTCTGTAAGCTTACTTTCGAAACGGGATCCAGAGATTACAAATTTCTCAATCCCGGATTCTGGGATTGAGAATTCAATCACTAAATTGCAATCACTAGTTAATTCCGCTGACAACAGTCAGAAATCGAGAACGAATGATCTATAGAGAACAAACCGGTAAACGACAGTGTAGTCTATGCCATCTGACCTTGGTTTAAGTACGTCACAGCGGGGCGACTGAAAATGCGAGAAATGAATTTTCGGCACCATCAAAAATGCAAGTCGTGAAAATACGAGACATGAAAATGCGGCACCACAGTGCGTGCCATGAAAATACGAGACATGAAAATGCGGCACCATACTGCGTGG